>Ga0316204_10003094_pt1 | contig 34733 bp, 34 predicted proteins | sample 6monrhotite_MG_2_FD_205661 | JGI IMG/M metagenome (GOLD analysis project Ga0316204, IMG submission 205661) | Microbial mat bacterial communities from mineral coupon in-situ incubated in ocean water Damariscotta River, Maine, United States -... | ecosystem: Environmental > Aquatic > Marine >... | reverse complement strand
TGTACTGTTTGAGACATAGATTTCCTCCTGCAGCCAAAACTCTGCGGTAGTATGCTGATTGCTACAAGTCACAGTCAGTTGTATTCACGAATAGGTGAACTCATTTTATCACGAAACAGCAGCGAACGCCCCATTTTTGCCAATTTTATGTGGACGCGGGTTTGTTTATTGAAGACCAAAGGCCACTAACAAACAGAGTGTATGAAAAATGGATGGCAGAAGTTTATAATGCGCATCGCAATGTGGTCCGGACCAAGAAATCTTTCGACGGCAATGATGTACTCCTTTGGTTCGCGTCAAGATTTTGCTGTTTGGGATGAGCCCTATTATGCTGCTTATCTTGCTGCAACGGGCCTGAAACATCCGATGGGCGATGCTATTATTGCGACCGGTGACGTTCGTGCAGAACACGTTTCGGAACGGTGCATTGGTCTTGTACCAGATGGAAAGCCTCATTTTTATCAAAAACACATGACACATCATATGGTTGAGGGTTTTGACCGGGGCTGGATGAAAAACGTTGTAAACGTCTTCCTGATTCGCCACCCGGCACGTGTTGTAGCGAGCTACGTCGCAAAGCGCGAAAACCCGACCCTAGATGACATTGGGTTTCGCCAGCAGGCAGAACTTTATGATGAAGTCCGGGATATGGGCGGCACGCCGCTTGTTATTGATTCGCATGACATTCGTGAAAATCCGAAGGGTATGTTGTCAAAACTATGCGAGCTGATCGGGCTTAACTTTGACCCTGCGATGTTAAGCTGGCCGGCTGGTGGTCATAGAGAAGACGGTGTCTGGGCCAAACACTGGTATGGCGCTGTTCACCGGAGCACTGGCTTTGCTGGCGCTGAGGGGCCATTGCCACGTCTTAGTCCCGACTACGAAGCAGTCGCGCAGGAAGCGATGCCTTTCTATGTAAAACTGTCTTTAGAGAAACTGAGCCTTTAGGCCGCGACCATGGTTAAAGCAGCGATTTCATAAGGTTTCAAAACCGGGCGTGCATTTTGCGTCTGCCGATTACTTTCCGGATCGCTAAGTTCCGGAAAAAGCAAGAGAATCTCACGTAGCGTTTCTTTGTCCATCGCGTTTCGGATTGTGTCGCCAGGCAAAAAGCTTTCCGTTTGCAAGCCCTCGCTGACAATCACCTCGTGCCTGTCGAACAAGATGTGGTGATAGGTGACTTCTGCACAGGTCTGATCAATGCGGATCCCATTCTTTCCAACCAGGTATTTCGCTGGAACGAAAGCCTCTTCAAGGCCGGCCGTAAGTTCGACAGACCACCCGGACAGAAGAACCTTATGTTGCGGCGAAAGCCTAAGATCCCTGTTGGGGGCGTCAGGGCCAAGCGCGCCCTTTGGAATAACGATCGGCGCCATATGCGGCGCCTTCAGAAGATCGCGATAAGAAAGTGTAGCAGAACCAACCCATCTCACGGTTTGAACACCGCTATCGTGCGTTGGGATTTTGTCGCCAACGCGGAGCTTTTCTACGGCGCGCCAACCGCTTACCGTATGAATCCGCGTTCCGGTTACGAAGCACGGCAACGCGGTATAATTAATCGGCGTGTAATTTGCGTAGGATTGCAAATTTACAGCGGATCCGGTGGTTGCCCCGGGAATACTGTCGCCCGCGTCGTTCATAATAAAGGACCGGGTCGATCCGCCAATAACAAGCTGGAATGTTTTTATCGTCTGGGATGTTCCGCCGACCAAGCTGGTATCATTGTAGCGGAAGGTATAGCCGGTTGCCGTCCCCAAGGAGGTGGTAAAGGTCTGATCAGTCCCACCATCCGCGCCGCTGTTCGCATCAAGAACACCGTCGTCGTCGTTAATGGTTAGTGTGACAACGTTTAAAATAGGCGAAGTAGACCCACTGGAAACGTAGGAATTGTTCACCTCGTAAATCGTTATTGTCCGAACTGGCATTACCCTAAACCTAAACACAGCCGCAAATTGGCTTTATGAGCCAAAACGCGAAATAAAACCTAAACCTAGCGCTAATCTAAATATTAACTTTGGTTAAATTTTGGCTCAAAAGCCGGACTGCATCGCAATCCGGCCTTATTTAAAGCTGTTGTTTTTAAGGGTGTTTCGCCCGCGAAACGTGTTAGTGTGCCCTGCGATTTCGCATTGCGATTAAGCGCAATCTCAAGGCGTTGAGTTTGATAAAACCAGCAGCATCTTTTTGGTCGTATGCGCCTGCGTCATCCTCAAAAGTCACATGCTCTTCGGAATACAACGAATAATCTGACCAACGACCAACCGTACGTGCGTGGCCCTTGTATAGTTTCATCCGTACCGTACCGGTGACAAACTCCTGGCTATGATCGATGGCGGCTTGCAGCATTTCACGTTCTGGGCTGTACCAAAACCCGTTGTAAATAAGCTCTGCGTATTTTGGCATCAGCTCATCTTTTAGATGCATCGCGCCGCGATCCATAGTGATGGATTCGATACCGCGGTGCGCCTCGAGCAACAAAGTTCCGCCCGGCGTTTCATAGATACCGCGTGACTTCATGCCAACAAATCGACCCTCAACAAGGTCAAGACGGCCGATGCCGTGCTTTCCGCCAAACTCGTTTAGCTTGGTCAGAACCTCTGCCGGGCTCATCGTGACGCCATTAATTGAAACGGCGTCCCCTTTCTCAAAGCCAACCTCAATAAACTCGGGCTCGTTTGGTGCGTCTTCCGGGTGAACGGTGCGTTGATAGACATAGTCGGGCGCGTCATTTGCCGGGTCTTCCAAAACTTTCCCTTCGGAGGACGTGTGCAAAAGGTTTGCGTCAACGCTGAACGGCGCTTCGCCGCGCTTGTCCTTGGCTATTGGGATTTGGTTCTTTTCTGCAAAATCAAGCAAACGGGTTCTGCTGGTCAAATCCCATTCGCGCCAAGGGGCAATGACCTGAATATCAGGATTAAGCGCATAGGCAGACAGCTCGAACCGGACCTGATCATTACCTTTGCCCGTTGCGCCATGCGCAACAGCATCGGCGCCCGTCTCTTCAGCAATCTCAATCAGGCGTTTGGAAATCAGCGGCCGGGCGATGGATGTACCAAGAAGGTAGAGCCCTTCGTAGACGGCATTGGCACGAAACATCGGAAACACGAAGTCGCGAACAAATTCTTCGCGCACATCTTCGATAAAAATGTTTTCGGGCTTTATCCCCAACAGCTCTGCTTTGGCGCGCGCCGGCTCCAACTCTTCGCCTTGGCCAAGGTCTGCGGTAAAGGTTACAACCTCGCAACCGTACTCGGTCTGTAGCCATTTCAAAATAATAGAGGTGTCTAGACCCCCGGAATAGGCAAGCACAACTTTTTTTGGGGCGGACATAAGGGACTCCCGTCGTCTGAGCAATCGCCCGGCGATTATCGGGTTTTTTGGTGCAGGGCAAGGCAAGCCGCAGAACAATGCTGCAAATGCGAGGTTTTCTTATTTACGCGGTCGCCAATTATCCTCTCGGTCCCCGCAAATACGCTGGTTCAGACTTGCACCAACACGTGCTTCAAGGCACATCTGTTATATGAATGACTTTTCCGAAAAAGCGCGCGCTGCAGAAGCAGAAATGCGCAGCGTGTTTCCAGAGACACCTTTGCTGCGAAATGATCACCTTTCGCAGCGATATGAGGCATCAATCTGGTTAAAACGAGAGGATCTTTCACCGGTCCGGTCTTACAAGATACGCGGTGCGTTTAACGCTATGCGCAAAGAGCTTGAGAAGAGGCCAGATCAGCACACTTTTGTGTGCGCGAGCGCCGGAAACCACGCACAGGGCGTGGCCTTTGTTTGTAAGCATTTTGGCGTTCATGGGGTAATCTTTATGCCCGTCACGACACCACAGCAAAAGATTGATAAGACACGTATTTTTGGAGGCGGTTCAATCGAAATTCGCCTTACCGGAGACTACTTTGACGACACCCTCAAATCTGCCGAGGCTTACTGCAAAGAGGTTGGGGCGCATTTTCTTTCTCCGTTTGATGATGACGATGTGATCGAAGGTCAGGCGTCGGTCGCGGCAGAAATTCTGGCACAGCTTTCCAGCGCGCCAGATATGATTGTTTTACCGGTTGGCGGCGGTGGTCTGTCGGCGGGGGTTCGTTCTTACCTTCTTTCAATAGGCGCCAAGACCGAACTTCGTTTCGTGGAGCCCAAGGGCGGCGCAAGCCTAACGGCGGCGGTCGCAGCAGGGGAGCCAGTGACGCTGGACAGCGTCAACAACTTTGTCGACGGGGCTGCGGTTGCCCGGATCGGAGAAAAAACCTTTAAGGCGCTTAAAGGTATCAAGCCTGAAGATGTTCTTTTGTCGCCAGAAGATCGCATATGCGCAACGATGATCGAAATGCTGAATGTCGAGGGCATCGTTCTTGAGCCAGCGGGCGCGCTTTCTGTTGATGTGTTGCCCGAACTCGCCGGTCAGATCAGAGGTAAAACGGTGGTCTGCATTACATCTGGTGGCAACTTTGATTTTGAACGGCTTCCCGAGGTTAAAGAGCGCGCTCAAAGATTTTCTGGTGTGAAGAAGTATTTTATATTGCGGCTACCCCAGCGTCCCGGCGCATTGAAAGAGTTCCTGGGCCTGTTGGGTCCGGATGATGACATTGCACGGTTCGAGTATTTCAAAAAGTCGGCCCGAAACTTTGGCTCTGTTCTGATCGGGATAGAAACCAAACGGCCCGAAAATTTCGATGTTCTGTTTGAAAGACTGGCGAGTGCCGGCTTTACGTTCCGAGATATAACGAACGACGAAACGCTTTCCGAGTTCGTAATTTAGGCCGCGATTTCAACACCTGAAGACTGTAGAAATTCTTTTTTCGAAAGAGCGTATGTTGAAAAAAGAGACTCCAGATCAACATCTTCAGGTCGGCCCTGCGACGCGGCAACCTTGCTTGCTTGGCAAATTGAACCAAGGTGAAAGAAGCCGAGGTTTAAAGCGCTGCCTTTCAGAAAATGCATTACTTCTTCGAAGGTATCAGGATCGGGCGCACATTTAAGGCGGGTCAAAGTTTCATCAACCTCTTCGAGAAAAAGCTCCACAACTTCGCCAAAATCTTCTTCACCAACTTCTTGCCGAAGCTCATTAACGCGCGCCCAGTTTATCATTTCCACATCTTTTCCTCCGCGCCCTATACGGGACCTTTCAACGTTAGGGCGCAAAGCCTTAAAAATTGGTAACTCTCGCCATCTGGAACAGTTACATATTTATGATTCAGAACCGGTTAAGACCGCGCCGCTACGCAAAGGCTTGTAGCAACGCAATTACGTTTTGGTGTCGGGATGGCTTTCTTAAAACACGAGGTTTCAGAACAACCTCTGCAAACGCAGCTTCTTTCTGACAAAGTAATTCAATCTGTCCTTGTCGCTGATGACAGCAGGGTGCAGCGGAAAATTCTGACAGCGTATTTTAGACGGTGGGGCTATCTGGTGTCCGAGGCGGCGTCTGGTGAAGAGGCTCTGGAGATTTGCAAGACGCGAAATATTGATCTGATCGTCAGCGATTGGATGATGCCCGGAATGAATGGAGTCGAATTTTGTCGGGCATTTCGCGCGCTGGAGCGTGACAGCTACGGATATTTTATCCTGCTCACGTCGAAAAGTGAAAAGGGGGAAATCGCAAATGGCCTCGACGGGGGCGCAGATGATTTTCTGACTAAACCCGTCAACGGGGGCGAACTTCGCGCGCGAATCGCCGCTGGAGAGAGAATTTTGAGAATGGAGAGAGAGCTAACCGAAAAAAACCGGCTTGTGGGCGAGACCCTTAAAGAGATTCAGTCGCTCTACAACATTCTTGACCGTGACCTGATAGAGGCGAAAAAGCTTCAACAATCACTGGTGCGAGAGCGGTATCGCGATTTTGGTGCTGCGCAAATCTCGCTTTTGCTGCGGCCAAGCGGGCATGTTGGCGGAGATCTCGTTGGCTTTTTCCCAATCAGCGAAACAAAAATAGGTTTGTTCGGCATTGATGTTTCAGGACACGGGATCACCTCTGCTTTGATGACGGCGCGTCTGGCGGGCTATCTTTCCGGTACATCGCCAGACCAAAACATTGCTTTGGTTGTTGATGAAGGCGGGATTTTTCAACCCCGGGCCCCCGCTGAAGCAGCGTCACTTTTTAACAAGCTTGTTCTGGAGGAGATGGAGACGGAGCATTATTTTACTCTGATGCTCGGAAACATCGATCTGAAAACCGGTTTGGTGACACTTTCACAGGCGGGGCATCCACACGCGGTCGTCCAGCGTGCCAACGGTACAACTGAGATTTTCGGCGACGGCGGAATGCCGGTAGGCTTGATTGAAGAAGCAGAGTTTGACGAATTTCAGGTCAAACTTGAAAGGGGTGACAGGCTTTTGATCCCATCCGATGGAATTACGGAATGCCCAAGCGCAGACGGAAACATGCTTGATAACAGTGGTTTGATGCGCCTGATGCAGCAAAACGCCAATATTAAGGGGGGCTCACTATTCGAAACGCTTCTGTGGGACCTGACCAAGTATTCCGGAGAGCGCGACTTTCCGGATGATGTATCTGCCGTTTTGGTTGAATTTTCTGGCTAGCGTTAACCAATCCAGCTTTCCACAAAATGCCTGTCACCTGGATTGCCCAGTTCTTTTGCGGCGGTTTCAGCTGAAACCCAAAGTGCGGTGTGCCCCTCTTCGGTTGGGGGGCCAAGCTGAAGAACGGGACGCGCCAAGTAGATGTGACATACCTTTTCAGCCCATAATGTGTATTCCGGCATGAAGACAAACCGACGAAACGCACCGACATAACGCGGAGCGGCAATTTTCCATCCCGTTTCTTCAAAAACCTCCCGGTGAAGCGCGGCAATTGCCGATTCTCCCGGATCGATCCCACCACCGGGCAACTGCAATTCCGGTTCTGGTTCGTGCTGAAGAGTCACTAGCAAATCAATGCCGCGCGCGAGAATCGCATAAGCGCCAGGCCTCCGACGATAGCTGACACCCGCTTTTACCGACTCTCCGAACCGCCTGATCATTGTTGCCCCTTTTCCGCTGTGGTTGCCCCGCCTATATACTCGCGGTATGCCAACGCAAGACGCGTAAGGGAACCCCATGTCACTAAGTACTCGAATCGCCTGGGATGATACTGTCCTGCCATTTCAACTTGATCGGTCAGACATTCGTGGCCGCGTCGCACGCTTGGATGGTGTTCTGGACAATGTTCTTGCACAACACGATTATCCGGCGCAGATCGAAGCACTGGTTGCAGAAGTTGCGCTTTTGACGGCGCTGATTGGCCAGACTGTCGATCTTCGGTGGAAGCTTTCGTTGCAGGTGCGTGGTGACGGCCCGGCGCGGCTTATCGCAACTGACTACTACGGACCGTCGAAAGACGGAGAGCCGGCGCGCGTTAGGGCATATGCCAGCTTTGACGTGGAAAGGTTGGATTCATCCAAGACACCGTTTAGCCAAATTGGCAACGGGTACTTTGCGGTCATGATTGATCAGGGCGAAGGGATGGTGCCGTATCAGGGGCTCACGCCCCTTGCCGGGGGCTCACTTTCCGCATGTGCAGAGTCTTATTTCGCGCAATCAGAGCAATTGCCAACTCGTTTTGAATTGACCTACGGTCGCTCAAAAATAGCAGGAGGGTCTGAAACCTGGCGCGCAGGAGGAATCATGCTGCAACACATGCCAAAGGCGTCCCCTTTCGCAGACGGAGAGGGAGGGAGCGGCGAAAACGGTGTTTTGATTGCGGCAGACCTTCTTGATGAAGAAACTGCTGAAAACTGGAACCGCGCGAATATCCTGTTGGATTCTGTCGAAGAGATGGAGTTGGTCGGCCCCTCCGTACATCCGACGGATTTGCTCGTTCGGCTTTTTCACGAGGAAACCCCGCGCGTCTACGACGCCCAGCCGATCAAATTTGGGTGCAGTTGCTCTGAAGAACGGGTTCGGAGCAGCCTTTCAATCTACTCTGCAAAAGACATTGGACACATGACCACTGACGAGGGCACGGTCACGGCTGACTGTCAGTTTTGCGGGGCGCACTACGTGCTTGACCCCAAAACCCTTGGCTTTGAAGCGGAAAGAAAGCCAGACGATGGGGCCTGATCCCTACAACGAAATTTTTGCAGCGCTGAGCCGCCCTGGAGTGGAGTCGTCCGATTTTGACCTCAATCCAAATGTGCAACTGCCAGAAAACCGCGTATTGCGGCCAGCAGCCGTCCTTGTCCCGGTGCAGGCGCTGGGGGGCGCATTGCGTCTGATTTTAACAAAACGCGCCTCGGGCTTAAAGCATCACCCAGGTCAGATCGCGTTTCCGGGCGGTAAGGTCGATGCCACGGACAATGGCGTAGAAGACGCAGCACTTCGTGAAGCAGAAGAAGAGATTGCGTTGCCGCGCGAGCGCGTCGAGATTCTCGGCACCTTACCGTGCCATGAGACAGTCACTGGTTTTTCAGTTGTGCCCGTTCTGGGCCTAATTAGAGACGAATTTATGCCTGTCCCAGAGCCTGGCGAGGTTGAAGAGGTGTTCTCTGTTCCTTTGGATCACGTCACAAATCCGGATAGGTTTTCTGTGCAGTCAAGATATTGGCGGGGGCAACGGCGCCACTACTATACTGTACCATTTGGCCCTTATTACATATGGGGCGCAACCGCACGAATATTGCGCGGGCTTGCGGAAAGGTTGAATTGATGACGCGCGTGGTAGGTGACTGGGTTTCAGCCGAAGCAACACAAGCCGTGTTTCGCGCGCTCACGGATGCGGATCACAAAGCGTACTTCGTTGGTGGTTGCGTAAGAAATGCGCTTATCGGCGCGTCTGTATCCGACATCGATATCTCAACGGACGCTCGCCCAGACCGGGTTATGGAACTTGCGGAATCGGCCGGCTTGAAAGCTGTTCCGACAGGTATAGACCACGGGACAGTAACGGTCGTGTCAGGCGGTATCCCGCATGAAATAACCACGTTTCGCCGTGACATCGAAACGGATGGTCGCCGAGCCGTTGTCGCGTACTCGGACGCGGTGATCGATGACGCCCGCCGAAGAGATTTTACCATCAACGCAATTTACGCCAGCGCCGACGGTACGGTTGTTGACCCTTTGGAAGGGCTGCCAGATCTAGAAGCGCGGCGTATTCGATTCATCGAAGACGCTGACAGACGTATCAAGGAAGACTACCTTCGCATCCTTCGGTTCTTTCGTTTCTACGCTTGGTACGGTGATCCAGCAGGCGGTATGGATGCCGAGGGGTTGGCTGCCTGTGCCGCGAACATTTCAGGCATCGCGTCACTTTCGAAAGAACGCATTGGCGCAGAAATGAAGAAGCTCCTTTCGGCACCCGACCCTGCGCCAGCTGTCGCAGCCATGCAGCACACCGGGGTGATACAATGTGTTTTGCCAGGGTCTGACGCCAAGGCGCTTTCTGTTTTGGTTCATGTTGAACAGGAAACGAAAACCGCTCCTGATCCGATACGCAGGCTTGCGACGTTGGGCGGAAACGGGCAGGGCGCGGCATTGCGTCTTTCACGCGATGAGGCGCGCAAACTTGACCTTCTTGTCAAGAACGTCGGTCAGGGTTCCGCAGCCGCCGTCTTGGGTTACAAGCTTGGTGAGAAGGCGGCGTTTGATGTATGTTTGTTAAATTTCGCCTTGTTAGAGACTGTTTTACCCCCAAAAGTAAGGCTAGAAATACAACGAGGTGCGAAAGCAGTCTTTCCGGTCAAGGCTGCGGATTTAATGCCAGACCTGATTGGCGAAGCCTTGGGCGCGCATCTGAAACATTTAGAATCTGAATGGATCGCATCAGATTTTAAACTGACAAAAAAGGCGCTTCTGTCTTGATCTTTTGTTGGGCCAGACACAGGTATCTGTCAGCCTTACAGACCCAACAGGAACGCGCATGACCTACGATAGCCTTCTGGCACTGATCGGCCTTGCCTTTACGGCTGCTTTCACGCCCGGCCCAAACAATGCGCTTGTCGCGAGTTCAGGCGCGAATTTCGGCTATCGTTTGACGCTGCCGCATATTCTGGGAATTGCGCTGGGCTTTTCTTTTATGGTTTTTATGGTTGGCTTCTTTCTTGGCGCTTTGTTTGAACAAAGTCAGTTCATGCGGGAAATACTTCGTTGGGGCGGTGCGGGCCTATTGTTGTATATCGCCTGGAAGATCGCCACGAGCGGCGGCCTTTCTTCAGGAACAAACTCTGCCCGGCCATTCCACTTTATTGAAGCGGCGGGTTTTCAATGGGTCAATCCGAAGGCCTGGGCTATGGCCATTGCAATACCCGCACAATTCATAACAGGCGAAAACCAAGTGCTTTCTGCTTTAATTGTTGCGGCGGTATTTCTGGTCGTAGGCGTGTCTTCGGCGTCTAGCTGGGCGCTTGCCGGGCAGGCATTAACGCGTTGGATAAACACCGCGGATCGCCTGAGATGGTTCAATGTTGCGATGGGCGTCATGATCGCCGGTTGCGTTGTTCTGATCTTTTTGGAGTAGGCAAACCCGTTGCCAATCTCGATTTTATGCCGCTAATCGAAGCTGGCAGCACAGCGTCGTCTTGAAGTTACCGCTAACCTAGTGTTCCTTAGGCGAGCGAAAACACCTTTCAACGCAAAAGAGGCACCCAGTGCTTAGTTTTTTCGAGCGACTCGTTGATCCCTACGTCGCTTATCCAGAGAGCGACCAGCCACCGCAAAAGCTTTGGCCTTTCATGCGGGAATACGCGCGTCCGTTTAAGCGCGTCTTTTGGTGTGTCGGCATCATGTCCTTTGTGGTTGCGATGGTAGAGGTGGGCCTTATCTATTACATGGGCCGGGTTGTTGATGTGCTAACAACCAACACGCCCGCGGAAGTGCGGGAGAATTACGTTTTAGAATTCATCGTTGTTGCCGCGTTCATCTTGATTTTGCGGCCAATTTTTCAGGCACTGGATGTTGCTCTGCTGAACAATTCCATTTTGCCTAATTTTGGTACGATGATTCGCTGGCGTGCGCACAAACATGTTTTGCGTCAATCCGTTAGCTGGTTTGAAAATGACTTTGCTGGTCGTATATCAAACCGGATAATGCAAACGCCGCCCGCTGCCGGCGAGGCGGTTTTTCAGGTTTTTGACGCCCTGACCTTTGCAACAGCCTATTTCATTGGCGCTGGCGTGATGCTGGCCGAGGCAGACGCACGGCTTGCCATACCCCTTGTTGTCTGGCTGGTGCTTTACGGAATGCTTGTGAACTGGACGATGCGCCGGGTTGGACCCGCCTCCAAGGCCGCGTCTGACGCGCGAAGCGAGGTTACGGGGCGGGTCGTGGACAGTTACACGAACATCCACTCTGTAAAACTGTTCGCGCATCACGATACAGAACTTGGCTACGCCAAAGAGGCCATTGAAAATACGCGCAAGACTTTTCAAATAGAGATGCGCATCTTTACCAAGATGGATGTCTCACTTGTCGCGATTAACGGCTTGTTGATTGTTGGGGTTGTTGGCTGGGCGGTTTGGCTATGGATGAACGACAGCGCAACGATTGGTGTCGTTGCTGCGGCCACTGCGCTGACGCTACGCCTGAACGCAATGACGGGCTGGATAATGTGGGCGCTGTCCAGCTTTTTCCGCAACCTTGGGGTCATTTCTGAAGGTATGGAAACCATCGCGCAGCCAATTACACTGGTAGATTCGATTGGTGCCAAACCCTTGGTTTTCAAAAACGGTTTGATCGAGGCGCGCGACCTTTCCCACCACTATGGCCGCGAGGCGGGAGGGCTTTCTAACATAAATCTCAAAATCCAAGCTGGCGAAAAGATTGGGCTGATCGGCAGATCAGGCGCAGGTAAAACCACCTTTGTGAAGCTTTTGCTGCGGTTTTATGATGCGGACAAGGGGCGAATCTTGATTGATGGCCAGGATATTTCAAAGGTAACGCAGGAAAGTTTACGCCGTGTGATTGGTATGGTGCAGCAAGACAGCTCTCTTCTGCATCGGTCGATACGGGAAAATATCCTCTATGGGCGCCCCGACGCGTCGGAGGCAGAAGTTGTCGAGGCCGCAAAGCGGGCCGAGGCGCATGAATTCATTCTGGAACTGGAAGACCCTGAAGGACGAAAAGGCTATGACGCACATGTTGGCGAACGTGGCGTGAAGCTGTCCGGGGGACAACGGCAACGGGTCGCGCTTGCAAGGGTTATTCTGAAAGATGCACCTATCTTGTTGCTGGATGAGGCGACAAGCGCGCTTGACAGCGAGGTCGAAGCCGCGATCCAGGACACGCTGTATGGGATGATGGAGGGCAAGACGGTCGTCGCCATTGCCCACCGCCTTTCAACCATCGCACATATGGACCGGATACTGGTAATGGAGAACGGCCAGATTGCCGAAGAAGGAAGCCACTCAGAACTTCTTGCCGCAAGGGGTTTATACGCAAGGTTCTGGGCGCGACAATCAGGCGGATTCATCGGAACGGAAGAGGCGGCAGAGTGAATTTATCGTCTCTAATAAACGGGTTTTCGCCATCTGATGGCCCACCACCACGCACGCTCGGTGCGTTTTTCAAATGGTGTCTGAAGGGCGCCATGCCGGTTTTGGGCTTGGCAGCGGCCGTATCGGCAACCGCTGGTGTGCTGGAAGTGATGACAGCGCTTTTGTTGGGCCTGGTCATTGACGGCGCTATTTTGGGAGGGGCCGATTTTGTAAAAGACAGCTGGCTTATGTTGCTTGGAATCGCTGCGTTTTTCGTTGTACTGCGCCCGCTGGTTTTCGGAACCTCCGCAGCCATGCAGTCATTGGCCGTTGCGCCGAATATAACAACATTGGTTTTGTCACGCCTCAATCGATACACGCTTGGCCACGCGATCAGCTTTTTTGATGACGACTTTGCCGGGCGCATTGCACAGAAACAGATGCAAACGTCACGCGCGGTGAATGAAGTTGTCGTTGAATTAATCAACGTCGTGGCGTTTGCGCTGGCGTCACTTGTGGGGTCGGCATTGCTGCTTACCACGATCGACTGGCGTATTGCTTTGGTTCTGGCCGTTTGGTTGGTTGGGTATCTATCGCTGATCCGGTGGTTTATGCCGCGGATCCGGGTAAGGTCTGCCGCGCAGGCCGGGGCGCGTGCAAATCTGACGGGTCAAATTGTGGACACCGTCACAAATATTAAAACTGTCAAACTGTTTGCCCATCACCGCCACGAAGATGCTGTTGCACTCGACGCGATGGAAGATTGGCGACTTAAGAAGATTTACTCGGGAACGATAGCGACCCTTTTTCGTTTCTCGCTGATGACAATTGCGGGCACCCTGCCGGTTTTGTTGCTTGGCAGTGTGTTGTGGTTATGGACACTTGGCCTTGCTAGCCCGGGGGACATTGCTGCGACGGGCGCAGTTTCTATCCGTATTGCACAAATGACGGGTTGGGTAAGCTTCGTTCTGATGGCAATCTACGCAAACATTGGCGAAGTCGAAGATGGCATGCGCACCTTAACGCCGCCACATGGCCTGCCAGATGCAGCTGATGCAGTTGCCTTGAAAGTCACGCGCGGAGAGATACGGTTTGAAGGCGCTAGTTTCGCTTATGGGCGCGAAAAGGGCGGGATAGACAACGTATCTCTTACGATTCACCCTGGTGAAAAACTTGGCATTGTCGGCGCCTCCGGAGCAGGAAAATCAACACTGGTTTCGCTACTCCTTCGTCTCTATGACACCGAAAAAGGCGCTGTTTTCATTGATGGGCAGAATCTGAGAGATGTAACGCAGGAAAGTTTGCGACAGCAAATCAGTACCGTTACTCAGGAAACGGCAATGTTTAACCGCTCTGCCCATGACAACATCCTTTATGGGCATCCAGACGCAACTGTTGAGCAAGTAAAAGAGGCCGCGCGGCGCGCAGAAGCCCATCAATTTATCGAAGGGATGCAGGACCATAAAGAACGCCGTGGGTACGCGGCGCATCTGGGTGAGCGTGGCGTAAAACTGTCTGGCGGTCAGCGGCAGCGCATCGCGCTTGCGCGTGCAATTTTGAAAGATGCGCCAATTCTGATCCTGGACGAAGCGACAAGCGCGCTTGACAGCGAAGTCGAAGCAGCAATCCAAACGGCGTTGGAGCGGGTAATGGAAGGCAAAACCGTGCTTGCCATCGCGCACCGCTTGTCAACCATCGCACGGATGGACCGGATCGTGGTACTTGAAGAGGGCAGAATTGCCGAAATCGGCACACATCAGCAGCTTTTGCATAAAAGCGGGCTTTACGCGCGGTACTGGAGCAGGCAATCAGGCGGCTTTATCGGGATCAATGAGGCGGCAGAGTGATTGAAGTAACCATCGAGAGATTGGGACATCAGGGAGATGGGATAGCTACTGGTCCGGTCTTTGTTGCGCAGACTTTGCCGGGCGAAACTGTTTCTGGCGAGGTTCAGGACGGCTGTATGGTTGCGCCAAAGATCATTACACCCTCCGCAGACCGTGTTCGGCCCCCTTGTTCACACGCGAAATCTTGTGGGGGATGTTTGTTGCAGCACGCATCTGATGATTTTGTGGCCAACTGGAAGTTGGGCGTTGTTGAAACAGCGCTCGCGGCGCAGGGGTTGCGCGCTGAAATGCGACCCATTGTGACATCGCCACCAAAATCGCGGCGGCGCGCAACGCTTTCTGGCCGTCGGACCAAGAAGGGCGCATTGGTTGGGTTTCATATGCGTGCTTCCGATACGATCATTCAGATTCCCAATTGCGAATTGCTGCATCCTTCCCTTCTAAGCGCCATGTCTGCTTTAGCGGCGCTCACAACTATCGGGGCGTCGCGCAAAAGTGAAATCAGCCTTCTGGTCGCGCAAAGTGATTCAGGAATTGATGTAACGGTTAAGGGTGTAGGGCCAGCGGATGGCAAACAGCGGGTCGAGCTTGCAGGGATCGCTGAGGCATATGGTTTGGCGCGTCTTACGTGGGATGATGAACTGATCGCACAGCGGTTTCCCCCAGCCCAACAGTTTGGCCCGGCAAGCGTGGTTCCGCCACCAGGTGCCTTTTTACAAGCCACATTAGAAGGCGAAAAAATACTGAATTCCACAGTGATAGAGACTATTTCAGGCGCTAAGCATGTTGTTGATCTTTTCGCTGGGTGTGGAACTTTTTCGCTTCCTGCTGCGGCGCATTCAGAAGTTCATGCGGTTGAAAGTGACGCTTTGATGCTCGCCGCTTTGGACAAAGGGTGGCGGTTGGCGCAGGGTCTGAAACGCGTCACAACAGAAACACGCGATTTGTTTCGCAGGCCACTTATGCCTGATGAACTGAAGCGGTTTGATGCAGTGGTGATTGACCCACCGCGCGCTGGCGCCGAGGCGCAGGTGCGAGAGCTTGGAAAATCAAATATTCCGCGTATTGCGATGGTTTCGTGCAATCCGGTTACCTTTGCGCGCGATGCAAAACATTTGGTTGACCACGGGTATCAGTTGGGGGTGTTGCAGGTTGTCGACCAGTTTCGTTGGTCCCCTCATATTGAGCTATGCGCTGCATTTCGAAAAACCTGATACGTTGCGCAGCGCGTTCACGTCTGTTTGATGTCTAAAATTCTAAACCAACTATCAAAATGTGCTAAAATGCTGTATCTAGTTGTGAAAATTAAAAACTTTGAGGCGCGTAAAAATGCGTAGGGCAACGTTTCTAAAGGGACTGGCAGCGACTTTAACGCTAGGCTCCTGCAGTTCGTCCAAATTTTTATCTTACTCAGGTCCCGAGGTGACCCGGATTGTTGTGTTCAAGGGTGAACGTCGGATGTACCTTTTGAATGAAAACCGGTCTTTAAAAGCCTATGATATAGATCTGGGTTTTGCACCAGATGGCCATAAGCAGATCGAAGGTGACGGGAAAACCCCGGAAGGCCACTATATTATCGACCGGCGGAACCCAAACAGCGAATTTTACTTATCACTTGGAATATCTTATCCAAATGAAAACGACCGCGCGAAAGCGGCCGCCTTAGGCCAGTCCCCCGGGGGCGATATTTTTATTCACGGCGCAGCCAGACCCTTTGACAAACGCGGTGAAGACTGGACCTGGGGATGCATTTCGGTAAGCAACCGTGAAATGGAGAAAATTTATTCCATGGTTGAAATCGGTACACCGATATCGCTTTACAGCTAGCGAGCCGAGGCAGACCTTAGCTGCCCAGTATCAGCGTCCACCAGATTTTCCCGTTTGCTTCCTGATGCCAGGAAAAGCCCATGTTTGTGGCATTGGTATCCAGAATAACGTTGCGCGTATCCGGTTGTTCCATCCATGCAGACAGGGTCTCAAGCTCTGATTCATATGTTTCAGATATGTTTTCACCCAACATAATACCGGGGTACCCTGTGCGCGCGACCCGGTCTAATGGCGACGATCCGTCTGAGCCAAAATGCCATGGACGGTTTTGTATCGACATATCGCGCGAATGGGTCGCTGCTGCGGCTGTCAGCTTGCTGTCCAAGCTAATGCTATTTGCGCCCGCAGCCTCACGTAACGCATTTACAGAATCCAGCATACGGAACTGAACCGCAGAACTATTAGTGATTCGGTATACCCGCGGCAAAGGTTTTCCATCAGGCCCAAGCGGAGCTATTTCAGGGCTACAAGCCGATAAGCCAAGCACCATTGCAAGGAGAAGACCAAAAAACCGCACCATATTGATAACCGTCCCTATTCACTAATTTTCTTTCTCTAGCGGCTTAAGCGTTGCTGTTCAAACCCACATATCCCTGAACCGGCAATCTAACGCTTGTTTGATTTGCGACTGAGGCATTCTCGCCATATTGTCTATATGGATGTGTGCACCAGTCAGGAAACGGATGCTACAATGAGCACTGAAGAGAAAAACAGAATGAACCGTAGATTGTTTTTAGGAACGACTGCCGCTTTCGTTGGTGGGCTTGCCGCCCCGGCGATTGCACAATCCACCGGTGACTCTGTGGAAATTGAGGGCGAAATTTCGGAGGCGGTGCGCCGCAATATCTCCAGCTTCCGATCACTACGCTGGCAACCTTATTTCGATAATCTAAGACGCGGTGCGATTTTGGTGGATACCACGTCGCGCGCACTTCATTACTGGAACCAGGATGAGACGGTTTACAAACTTTATCCAACTTCGGTTCCGATGTCGGAAGAACTTACGCGCCGTGGCCGTACTTCGGTTGCACGCAAGGTGGAAGGCCCCAGCTGGAGTCCGACACCTTCAATGAAAATCCGCAACCCAGAATGGCCAGACTATGTAGGCCCAGGCCCTGATAACCCGCTTGGGACACATGCGTTGTATCTGGGTTGGACCTACTACCGAATTCACGGCACGCACGATACGCGAAAAATTGGTCGCAGATCATCCAACGGTTGTATTGGGCTATACAATGAGAATATCTCTGAATTGTTTGAGCTTGCGACCGTCGGAACCCAAGTGTTGCTAATTTAGCGACAGCGGGCTGCGAAAGCAGCCTTAAATCCGTGAGAAATTTGCAACTTCCTCTTTTTTCTGCTTAATGGAGGTAATCAGGTACATTCTTGGGCGTTGAAGGCCAATATTTAGTTGTGACCTGAAGTTATTTCTGGAGAAGAAAATGAAAAAAGGCGCACTTGCTGCTGCTCTGTCAGTTGCTGCCACTACAGCTTTTGCTGGCAACATGAGTGAGCCAGTGATGGAACCTGAGATTATCGTCGAAGAAACAACTGCTTCTTCTTCCGGCGGTAATATGTTTGTTCCAATTTTACTGTTTACTTTGCTTGCTGTTGGACTTTCTAGCTAACAGTAAACTAAATAATCTTTAGGAAAAGGCGGTGTTTTGCACCGCCTTTTTTCTTGTCAAAAGAAAATTCAGTCCAGCCACCCGCATAAATTCTGCTCGATGACGTTTGACAGCGCGCCAATATGCGCGTCTTCATCATTCAGGCACGGGACATATGTAAATTTTTCTCCGCCTGCGTGCTCAAAACTCTCAAAAATTTCTTCGTTGATCTCTTCAAGTGTTTCGATGCAATCCGCCGAAAAGGCAGGCGCAATGACTGCGATGTTCTTCTTGCCTGCTGTGGCAAGGCGCGCCACCTCTTCGACGGTATAGGGTTTCAACCACTCCTCCGGTCCGAACTTTGACTGAAATGTCGTTATAATTTCGCCGTCGTTCCAGCCCAGGCGCTCCTTCAAAAGGCGCGAAGTCTTTTGGCATTGACAGTGATAGGGATCACCTTGGGTAAGATAGCGTTCGGGCATTCCGTGGTAAGACGCGATCAAATGGTCCGGGCGTGTATCAAGTTTAGCATAAGCGCGTTCAACGGATTGGGCCAATGCGTCTATATAGCTTGGTTGTTCAAAGTAAGCGGGGACCGTGCGCGCGGCAGGCTGCCAAGTTGCCTTGCTTAGAGCCTTAAAAAATGCGTCATTCGCCGTTGCTGTCGTCGCGCCAGCGTAGTGGGGGTAGAGCGGAAAGAACAAGATTTTTTGGCAACCGGCAGCAATTAGCGCCTCTACCTTTGATTTTGTAGACGGATTTCCGTAGCGCATCGAAAAATCAACAACGACCTGATCACCATATCGTTTTGACAAAACCTGGCGCAGCTTATTGGTTTGCGCCTTTGTAATTGTCATTAGCGGGCTTTCACCAGCTTCTTCGTTCCAAATACTTTTATAGGCTGCGCCCGAAGAAAAGGGCCTTTTTGTCAGAATAATGAGCTGCAAAAGCGGCTGCCATTTCCATGCCGGATAGTCAATGACACGCTGGTCTGACAGGAACTCGTTCAGGTACCGCCGCATTGACCAGTAATCATATCCGTCCGGTGTTCCAAGGTTTGCAATCAGGACCCCAACTTTCGCTGGCGGGATCGTCGGGTGCCCTTCGGGCAGAAATGATTGCGTCATAATGTTTCCTGATAAATTTCGCGGTGTGCAACAGATAGTGGCTTATTCGAAAGGGTCAATCTTGGCGGAAACTTTTAGTCTGAAATAGGTGTTTCGGTTGTGCCAAGGGCATCCGCCAAACGTGCTTTTGCCGAGCCAGGTCGAAGCGGTTTTTGCTGGCTTTCGTCAGGCGCCCATCCGGTCAGATAGACGATTTCGAATGTCGCGGGAATTCGACCGTCGGCTGTACTGTATTTCTGAGCATAAATTTTAGCTGCTTCAGCGAACAGGGCTTTGGGTGGAATTGCTTTATGGCGCTGGGCCAGCGCGTTGGTTTCGCCCATGGCGCGCAAATCTTTCATAAGGTGAAAGGCGGAGCGATAAGAAACTGTTTTGACCGAAGTGTCGGCAACGGGAAGCGCAAACCCCGCCCTTTGCAAAAGTGCGCCAAGATCGCGGATTTCGCCCATGGGTGCGATGCGAGGTGACAGGCCACCCGTCAAAATTATTTCCGCTTCTGCGAGGCACGAGCGAAGTTCGTGCAGTGTTTGACCACCAAACATTGCCCCCAAAAACAACCCGTCCGGGCGAAGCGCGCGACGTATCTGTATTAGTTGTCCGACGGGATCATTCGACCAATGAAGAGACAGACCGTCGACAACCAAGTCATGTGCTTCTGGCTCAAAATCCAAAAGATCTTCATCGGGTACAACTTTTGCAGTGGGAAAGTGCGTTGCCCAATAATTTGGAAAAGCCGCAACGACAGCCTGTGTTTTAAATACTCTGTTAACTTCGTTCAGTCTTTCTTGAATCTCGTCTGCGGTGTCTTCCAACAGGAAAAACGCAGGTGCAGACAGTGCGCGCATACGGTGCATTTCAAGTGCATTCCGGTCTGTCAGTTCAGCGGGTTTTGACATTTCGCGTCCTTTAGATTCGGCGCAATTTAGATGGATGAGAAACGGATGCAAAGTGTCCTGCGCACGATATTTCCGCCGCAATGCGTGACCTGCCGGAAATTGGTTGAAAGTGAGTTCGCACTTTGTGGAGCATGTTGGCGTGATACCACATTCATTTCTGGCCTGATTTGCGATAAATGTGGCGTTCCATTGCCCGGATCAGCAGGTCCGGAAATGGTTCATTGTGATGATTGCATAACCGTTGCGCGCCCTTGGGATAAAGGCCGGGCGGCCATGTTGTACAAAGAAAATGGCCGCAAGATTGTGCTTGCCTTGAAGCATGGCGACCGCGAGGACCTTGTTCGCCCAGCGGCTGGCTGGATGCTACGGGCGGGCGCCTCGCTGATAAAGCCCAATATGTTGGTTGCGCCTGTCCCGCTTCATTGGAGCAGGCTTCTGAAGCGCCGATATAATCAGGCAGCACTTTTGGGAAAAACCATTTCAAAGCAGGCAAACCTTGAATTCTGTCCGGATTTGTTGCGCCGCACTTCGCGAACGGCACCTTTGGATGGCTTAACGCGCGACGAAAGGTTTCAGGCGCTAACGGATGTGATTCGTCCAAATCCAAAGCGCCATGAAATGTTTGAAAACCGCCCGGTTCTTTTGATTGATGACGTAATGACGTCTGGTGCAACTTTGGCGGCATGTACCGAGGCGTGCTTTTCTGCGGGCGCTGTTGAAGTTTTCGTGTTGATACTGGCGCGCGTTGCGAAGGATGCCTAAATGCCTATAGTTCACGGAAACTAGGGTACAGACTATGAAACCAGTAGAGATTTACACGACACCTTTTTGCGGCTTTTGTGTCGCCGCGAAACGGTTGCTGAATAAAAAAGGTGTTTCTTATCAAGAAGTTGACGTTTCTCGCGATTCTTCGAAGCGTCAGGAAATGACGAAACGAGCGAAGGGTGGGCGGACGGTGCCACAGATTTTCATTGACGGAAAACATGTTGGTGGATGCGACGAGCTTTACGAGCTTGACCGACGGCGCGCGCTTGACCCGATGTTGGTAGCCTGAATATGCGTGTCGCGCTTTTGCAACTTAACGCTGGGGATCTGCCGGAGAAAAATCTGGACGTAACGCTGGATTACCTTCGGCAATCTGCAGCGGAAGGTACCAAATTTGCGCTGACACCAGAAGTTACCAACTGCGTCTCCAATAGCCGCAGCCACCAGCAAAGTGTTTTACAGACCGAGGCAGACGATCTGACATTGGCAGCAATACGCGCAGAAGCAAAAACACTGGGCATTTGGGTTCTGATTGGATCGCTTGGACTAAAAACAAACGATCCGGATGGCCGGTTTGCGAACCGCTCGTTTCTGATTGGGCCTGCAGGTCAGATCGTGGCGCGATATGACAAAATCCACATGTTTGACGTTGATATCGACGAAACAGAGACGTTTCGTGAATCGGCGGGGTACCGACCTGGCAGTAAAGCTGTCGTTGCAGAAACGGATTTCGCCAAAATCGGTATGACCATTTGTTATGATGTGCGCTTTGCACATTTGCACCGTGCGCTGGCAAAGGCTGGGGCACGGATATTGACCAGTCCGGCGGCGTTTTCACCCGTTTCCGGTGAGGCGCATTGGCATACGCTTTTGCGCGCGCGCGCAATTGAAACAGGGTGTTTTGTTCTGGCGCCAGCGCAATGTGGCACGCATCCGATATCCGTTGGGGCGCCGCGCAAAACATACGGCCATTCTCTAGCTGTTTCCCCTTGGGGGGAGATTTTAGCAGATGGTGGCGAAAATCCAGGCATTACTATCGTTGATTTTGATCTTGATGACGTAGATAAGTGCCGGAAAAAGATACCGTCCCTGACACATGACCGAGATTTTGAAGGCCCCTGATGTCCGAGCTTAATGATCCTCTTGCTGTAGCGCTGTTTGGCGAAATATTTATGGCGGACCAGCTTGCACGCACCCGTTTGTCAAAAGCGCTCCCGAAAGGGATGGAGATATCTCACTTTTCGGTTCTCAACCACCTGGCGCATGTAAATGATGAACGGTCCCCCGGCCAATTGGCGCGTGCCTTTCACGTAACGCGTGGTGCCATGACCAACACATTGTCAAAGCTGGAATGGGCGGGTCATGTTCATGTCCGGCCAGACTGGGAAGATGCCCGCCGCAAGTTTGTTTCGATCAGTCCAGCGGGCCGCGCGGCCTGTGACGTTGCCCTTGAGGCGATCATCCCGATTATCAGCGATGTTGTTAAAAAGATTGGCAAAGACAAAGTCAGAGGCGCGCTTCCGGTTTTGCGCGAATTGCGAGAGCGGCTTGATCAGGAATCCTGAACCTTAAGGCTCGCTGTTACATAATTTACCGAAAGATCACGATCTGACAAAGACCAGTTCCAGCTTATAGGGTTGAATACAAACCCCTTGCGATCAACCGGGTCCAGCCCGGCGTTTCGGATTAGCTCATACAACTCCTCCGGTGTAATGAATTTGTTCCAATCGTGTGTTCCCTTAGGGAGCCAGCGCATGATGACTTCGGCACCCACGATCGCCACCATAAAGCTTTTGGGATTCCGGTTTATTGTTGAACACAGCATCAGACCGCCTGGCTTAAGAAGTGTTTGGCACGCAGTCAGATAGGCCAACGGGTCGGCGACATGTTCGACAACTTCCATGTTCAGGATTACGTCAAATGTTTCGCCGGCGGCCGCTAAATCTTCGGCAGTTGTGTGGCGGTAGTCGACCTTTACACCGGATTGCTCTGCATGAATGCGCGCAACCGGAATATTGCCGGCTGCAGCATCTGCACCTACCACGGCTGCACCAAGTCGCGCCATTGGCTCTGAGAGCAGACCGCCACCACAACCGATGTCAAGAACACGCAAACCTTTGAAAGGCAGATTGGTTGTAAGGTCACGATCAAACTCTGCAGCGATCTGGCTGGTGATATAGTCGAGCCTGCACGGGTTCAGCATGTGAAGCGGCTTAAACTTACCTGTCGGGTCCCACCATTCGGCAGCCATGGCTTCAAACTTTGCAACCTCTTTCGGGTCAACAGTTGTCTCGGCTTTGGATTCGGTGGTTTGCATTCTCGACCCCATGTGGTTTTCTAGGCAGCATCCGTCAGACGCGACTTAAAACGATATATAGGTCTTTTATGGACAAATACTCAGGTCAAAAAGGCGCAGCTACGCTTCTTTTTCCATCTGTCGAGCCATACGCCAGACAGACACTGGATGTTGGCGACGGGCACCACGTTTACGTTGAGGAATGCGGTAATCCAAATGGGTTGCCTGTTGTTGTGCTTCATGGTGGCCCGGGTGGTGGTTGCAGCCCGGTTATGCGCAGGTTCTTTGACCCCAAAGTTTACCGTATTGTTCTTTTTGATCAGCGCGGGTGTGGGCGATCAACACCGCACGCCAGCGTTGAAAACAACACGACCTGGCATTTGGTTGCGGATATAGAGCGTATTCGCGAAATATTGGGAATAAGTGACTGGGTTGTTTTTGGTGGCAGTTGGGGCGCGACCCTGGCTCTGGTCTATGCACAAGCGCATCCAAACCGGGTACGGTACCTGGTTTTACGCGGTGTTTTCCTGGCGACTCAGGCTGAGCTTGATTGGTTTTATGGCGGTGGGGTTGGCCGATTTTGGCCCGATCTATGGGCAGAGTTTTCCGGCCTTATCCCAGAGGACGAGCATGGCGATATGATTGCGGCGTACCACAAACGATTATTTTGTGGAGATCGCGCAACCGAAATCAAATACGCGAGGGCATGGACGGCTTGGGAAAATGCGCTGGCGTCGATAACAAATAACGGAGCCGCGAGCCAAAGCCCGCCAGATTATGCCCACGCATTTGCGAGGCTGGAGAACCACTACTTCATGAATCGTGCCTTTCTTGAAACGGATGGTCAGATATTGCGAGACATGGGAAAAATCGCCGACATCCCCGGAAAAATCGTGCAGGGACGGTACGACATGATTTGTCCGCCAACCGCCGCATGGGAGCTGTCGAAACGCTGGCCAAAAGCGGATCTGAACCTGGTTTCACTGTCCGGTCACGCCTTATCGGAGGCGGGAATCAGTGCTGCCCTTATCGAAATCATGAATGAAATTTCGCAGCCATAGTTTCATAATCACATAAAAACATAAGAAAAATTTCATGCTTTCATCTGAATCGCCTAATGTAAGACAAACATGTTTACAGACCACTTTTTTTTGTTAACTTGTGAGTCAATAAAGAGAAAAAAGCGGGGATGTGAAACTTGGGTTCAGTCACACGGATTATTTTACAGCGCCTTGCGCTAGGACTTCTCACCCTTTTTATCGTATCGATTGTTATCTTTATAGCGGTTAATCTTTTGCCCGGGGACTTTGCCGAAGCAATTCTGGGGCAGGGTGCGACGCCAGAGGCAGTCGCCTCGATCAGAGAAGGGCTTGGTCTCGATAAACCTCCTATCACGAGATATTTTGATTGGCTCGGTGGCGCAATCCAAGGCGATCTGGGGTCAAGTTTCGCGCAGGCAAATTTCGCAAGTTTTACAGGTTCTGATGCGGCTTCGGGCACAACGGTTGCGGAACAAATTGCACCGCGGTTTAAAAACACGTTGTTTTTGGCAGGTGTAACAGCAGCGATCGCTGTTCCGGTTTCGATCTTTCTTGGTGTTCTTGCTGCCCTTTACAGAAATTCGATTTTTGATCGGGCAACAAATATTTTGACACTCTCGTCAATTTCCAGCCCAGACTTCTTTCTTGCCTATGTTCTGATCCTGTTTCTGTCAGTGCTCAATCCGCTTCTTCCGTCACTCTCTAACATTTATGATGGAATGGACTTCAGCGAGCGGCTGGTGAAATCACTCCTGCCCGCCCTGACCCTGACGCTGGCCGTCACCGCGCAGATGATGCGTATGACGCGGGCTGCGATCATTAACCTATTGGCCAGCCCATACATTGAAATGGCGCGTCTAAAGGGCATCAGCCCCATGCGGGTCATTGTAACCCACGCGCTTCCGAATGCTTTGGCGCCGATCATTACTGTTATTGCATTGAACCTTGCGTATCTTATTACCGGGGTTGTGGTGGTCGAAGTGGTGTTTGTTTACCCGGGCATCGGACAGCTGTTCGTGGACAGTGTTAAGATTCGGGATATCCCGGTGGTGCAGGCTTGCTGTCTGATTTTTGCAGCAGCATATATCCTGCTTAATCTTTCGGCGGATGTTCTGTCGATCTTGTCCAACCCAAGACTGAGGCACCCGAAATGAGCACATGGCTTTCGATTCTTATTGCCTTTCCAGTGATGGCAGGCGTCGCTTGGGTTTTCCGTTTTGCCGGACAATCCGCAACATCCAACAAGCCCTTCTTCCGCGATATGCCCTTTGGCGTGGCCTTCGGTTATGTCGTGGCAGCGGTCGCAATACTCTTGGCGTTCAAGATCTATTTTATTGATCAGGTCCTGTTTTTCCGCTGGGCGATGCAAGGGCTGATTATCTTCACTGTTTCCGCCTTTCTGTTCCGTCTTCTTGGTCGGCTTGTCGGTACGGCGGGCTCGCGGAAACTGTTTCGCTCAATGCCGCTAACGGCAGCGTTCGGTGTTATGATCGTTCTGGCATACGCAATACTGGCGATTTTCGCGCCAGTGTTCGCGCCATATGGTGAAGAGCAAGTTTTCGCAGCAGCAAACACACTGCCCGGCGGTGATCCTGCGACGGGAGGTGACCCAGCGCATTTGTTGGGCACGGACCAGATCGGGCGCGACCTGATGAGCCGCCTGATATATGGCGCAAGGAACACGGTGGGCATCGCCTTTGCGACAACCTGTCTGGCGTTCTTTATCGGCGGAAGCCTTGGTTTTCTTGCGGCGACCATTGGCGGATGGCTTGACCAGGTTCTGTCTCGCGCTGTCGATGTGCTGATGGCTATTCCTGCCCTGATTTTCGCACTTCTTCTTATGACGATTGCGAGCGCCTGGTCGGTCAAACTTGGCATTCCGCTAACGATTTTCATGATCCTTATCATCGCAATTATTGACTCGACGCGCGTTTACCGGCTTGCCCGAGCGGTTGGTGTGAACATCGTAGTGATGGATTACATTGAGGCTGCGAAATTACGTGGCGAAGGCCTGACCTACCTTATTTTTCGGGAAATCCTGCCCAATGCCACGGCACCGCTTTTGGCGGAATTCGGGCTTCGGTTTTGCTTTGTTTTCCTTACAATCGCATCACTCAGCTTCCTTGGTGTCGGTATTCAGCCACCACTTGCGGACTGGGGCACTATGGTGCGCGATCTGGCGCAGTTTATCAACTTTGCGCAGTTCAGTCCGCTGACAGCAGCACTGCCTATTCTCGCAGCAGGCGCGATTGCCCTGCTGACCGTGGCCGTGAACTTCATCGTTGACTGGATGCTACAGAAATCGTCGGGGTTAAAAGAATGAGTGAACTTTTACTGAAAGTACGCGACCTGATGATCGAAGGTCGCAGCGATGAAACCTGGAACCCGATCATCAATGGCTGCAGTTTCGACCTGAATAAAGGCGAAGTTCTGGGCATGATCGGTGAATCCGGAGCCGGCAAGTCAACTGTCGGCCTTGCGGCGATGGGTTTCACACGTGATGGCTGCCGGATTTCAGGCGGTACTGTTGAATTCGACGGTATTGATCTTGTGAACGCCTCTGCGGCAGTCAAACGCGGACTTCTGGGAAAGCGCATCGCTTATGTTGCTCAGTCTGCGGCAGCCAGCTTTAATCCGGCTCACCGCTTGATTGACCAGCACACAGAAGGCCCGGTGCAGCACGGTGTTATGCCCCGCGAAGAAAGCCAGGAAGACGCGATGGAACTGTATCGCCGTCTGCGCTTGCCAAACCCGGAAGAAATCGGTTTTCGCTATCCGCACCAGGTATCTGGTGGGCAATTGCAGCGCGCGATGACGGCTATGGCAATGGCCTGCCGGCCAGACCTGATTATCTTTGATGAACCGACGACCGCGCTTGATGTGACGACGCAGATCGAGGTTCTTGCTTCCATTCGTGACATTGTAGAGCAGTTTAATACGGCAGCTATCTACATTACTCATGACCTCGCGGTTGTGGCGCAGATGGCAGACAAGATCAAAGTGTTGCTTAAAGGTGATGAGGTTGAAGAGGCCGACACCAGAACAATGCTTTCTGATCCGCAGGAAGAATATACTAAATCGCTTTGGGCGGTGCGCAGCTTTCAACGGCCTACCAAGCCAGCAGTTCCAGCCGACGCCGTGCCTGTTGTCTCGGTTAAAAATGTAAGTGCCGCCTACGGGAAGGTACCTGTGCTGTTCGATGTTAGTTTTGATATTCACGCAGGCCGCACGGTCGCTGTGGTTGGCGAATCGGGCTCCGGTAAATCCACGGCCGCACGCTGTATAACGGGTTTGTTGCCGCCAACATCGGGCGTGATCGAGTTTGACGGCGAACCAATCCCTGCCGACTATCGCAGTCGCACAAAGATGCAGTTGCGTCAGGCGCAGATGATTTACCAAATGGCCGATACAGCGCTTAATCCGCGTAAGACAATTGGTGAAATTATCGGGCGGCCCGTTCAGTTTTACATGGGCCTCACAGGCAGCGCGAAACGAAAGCGTGTCGACGAACTTCTGAACGAAATCGAGCTTGAACCGAGCCAGTATTTCCACCGCTTGCCATCAGAGCTGTCCGGTGGGCAAAAACAGCGGGTCGGTATTGCGCGTGCATTGGCAGCGGAGCCCAAATTTATCATTTGTGACGAGGTGACAAGTGCGCTCGATCAGTTGGTTGCCGAGGGAATCTTGAAGTTGTTAGCCAAACTTCAGGATGAACTGGGGCTTTCCTATATGTTTATTACGCACGATCTTGCGACGGTTCGTTCCATCGCTGATGAGGTTGTGGTGATGAAAGATGGCCGGGTGGTTGAAGCAGGTCCTAAGAAGGAAATGTTTACCCCGCCACACCATGCCTACACAGATCTTTTGCTAAGTTCTGTGCCGGAAATGGACCCAGATTGGCTTACGAATCTTCTTGATGCACGCGGTGTTGATAACATTGGCGATGCAGCAGTTGGTAAGATGTAAACCGAATCGCGTGTCAAAACGTGAACTAAACGCGGAAAAATCCGCACTAACCAAAACTACATGGGAGAAAAACATGTCTCAGATAAGCAGACGTGGACTAATAAAAACCGGTGCAGCGGCTTCTGTACTTGCCGCGACCGGCTTGCCGGCGAAAGCGGCACCAAATCGTGGCGGCAGATTGCGCGCAGCTCTTTCAGGTGCGAACACATCCGATAGCTGGGATGGGCGTACGCACTCTGACCTGTTCATGATCGCAAGTGCGTCAGGGTGTGTTTTTGACTGCCTTACAGAAACTGCCGCAGACGGTACACTTGTAGGCGAACTTGCCGAAAGCTGGGAAGCATCTGCAGATGCAAAAACCTGGACCTTCAACTTGCGTCAGGGTGTTACCTTCCACAACGGCAAATCTTTCGGTGCTGATGATGTGATCGAATCGCTTCAGATGCACACCGCAGAAGGCGCAAAATCTGCTGCTAAACCAATTGTTTCAGCGATCACCGATATGAAGAAACTGGGCGAACATCAGGTTCAGTTTACGCTGGCTGCCGGGAACGCGGATTTCCCGTTCCTGCTGTCTGACTATCACATTCTGATGTTCCCGGCAGGTCAGATCGAAGAGGCAATCGCCAATGGTATTGGTACGGGTCTCTACTCTGTTGTCAGCTTTGATCCAGGTGTTCGGTTTGTCGGCAAGCGTGTTGAAAGCCACTACAAAGGTGACACCGCAGGCTATTTTGATGAAATCGAGTATATCGCCGTTAACGACAACACCGCGCGTATGAATGCGCTGATGACCGGCCAGGTCGACGCTGTCAACCGGATCGATTTCAAGGTTGAAGCGCTGTTGAAAGCGAATCCAGCAGTGCGTATTCAGGAAGTGACGGGTAACCAGCACTACACCTTCCCAATGCTGACAAAGATAGCGCCATTTGACAATGTGCACGTGCGTCAGGCGTTGAAATACGGCATCAACCGTCAGGAATTGGTCGACAAAATTCTACTTGGTCACGGTCAGGTTGGTAACGATACACCAATCGGCCCAGCAAATCCATATTACGCTGGCGATATGGAGCAACTGGCCTACGATCCGGACAAAGCAAAATTCCACCTCAATGCTGCTGGTCTGGATTCACTTGATATCGATCTGTCTGCTTCTAACGCAGCCTTTGAAGGTGCAGTTGATGCGGCACAACTCTATCAGGCATCTGCTGCTGCGGGTGGCATCAACATCAACGTGGTTCAGGAGCCTGCAGATGGTTACTGGTCAAATGTTTGGCTGAAAAAACCATTCTGTGCGTCCTATTGGTCTGGCCGTGCGACCGAAGACTGGATGTTCTCGACAGCTTATGAAGCTGGTGTGCCATGGAACGACTCTCAGTGGGAGCATCCACGGTTCCAGGAACTTCTGCTAAGCGCACGCGCTGAGCTCGACACAAACAAACGTCGCGAGCAGTACCGTGAAATGCAGGAAATTCTGCGCGTCGAAGGCGGTGTTCTGGTGCCGATGTTTGCAAACTATGTGCAGGCGGTTTCGAATACTGTCGCTTCACCTGACGTTGTTGGCAACCTTTGGCAAATGGATAATGCCCGGATGGCCGAACGGTGGTGGGTGGCATAAACCCCACAAAAATGAACAGAAAACGCCCTGCCCTGTGCAGGGCGTTATTCTTTGGACAGATTGACCGATGGTGCCCTTTACCATCAAACTGACATAACGCCAGCCGAAGGAGGCCAGCCATGTCAGACTCAGACCACCCGATTGTCGAAGAACGTAAAGATGGGCCGCTTGTTGTTAAAGGCATACGCTCCATGACCGGAGCGGAAGGTGCGGCTGTGGATGTTAAGCCTGTCATGGCGCTCTGCAGATGCGGCGAAAGCAAAAACAAACCGTATTGCGACGGGTCTCACAAAGATGCAGGCTTTCAGTCACGCGGTGGTACCCCGGCGGGGCGCGACCGGCTGATTTCCTATGAAGGGTCAGACGTCACCGTTACTTACAATCCGTTACTCTGCTCGCACGCGGCTGAATGCGGGAGGTTGGCCAGCCATATCTTCGACCCTGCGCAGAAACCGTGGGTGCAACCCGATAATGGCACGCGCACCGAGGTAGAGGCGGTTGTTGCAGCCTGTCCGTCAGGTGCGCTTGCGCTTGACGGGCCGAAGCACCTGTATGCAGACAGAGCAGAGATAATCATTGAAAGAAATGGCCCGTATTGGGTGAAGGGTGTTGAGTTGGCTGAACCCTCACTGGCCGAGGGGGCGTCAGGGCGCAAATATGTGCTTTGCCGGTGTGGGAAGTCTGGCAACAAACCCTATTGCGACGGGACTCATCGTGATGCGGGTTGGAAAAGCGATGATTAGACGACCTGCACGTTTGTAGCGGAAACATTGTCCCACCGCGAACCAGTTTGCGTTGACAAACAACCAGCCCTTGCAGACTCGACCAAACCTGCGTATATCCCATTTCAACAGCGGCGGTTTGGTTTCCACCCCCAATCCTCCACCGGGAAATATCAACGGGCCGCGCGCCCGTTTTTTTATGCCTCAATGGCTTTGTACAAACCGTACGAACTGGAAATTATGAACGACTTAGTTGCAAGAGCTGCGATTGATCGCCGACTGGCCGAAATCATCCAACCCGTGATCGAGGGGTTGGGTTTCGAGCTGGTGCGTGTGCGCCTGATGAGCGGTAAATCCACAACTGTCCAGATCATGGCGCAACGTGCTGATGGCAGCATGGAAGTGAACGACTGTGCGCAAGTTTCAACCGAGGTTTCTGCCGTTCTGGATGTCGAAGATCCTGTTGTCGAAGCATATACCCTCGAAGTGTCGTCGCCTGGTATCGACCGGCCGCTGACCCGGCTTAAAGATTTCGACCTCTGGGAAGGCTATGAAGCCAAGCTTGAAACGGAAGAGCTGATCGATGGTCGCCGCCGATTTCGTGGCCTGCTTGCTGGAACCGAAGACGACGAAGTACTTATCACGATAGACGAAGGCACAATCGGCCTTAAATTTGAATGGCTTAGCGACGCTAAGCTTGTTCTGACTGAAGATCTGATTTCCGAAATGCTGAAGGCGCGCAAAGCCGCAGGTATTGTGGATGAAGACCAATTTGATGAAATAGAAACCGAAGCCGGTTCTGAGGAGGACTGACAATGGCGATTACCAGTGCAAACCAACTGGAGCTTCTGCAAACTGCCGAAGCGGTAGCCCGCGAAAAGATGATCGACCCTGATCTTGTGATTCAGGCGATGGAAGAAAGCCTCGCGCGCGCTGCAAAGTCGCGTTACGGCTCGGAGATGGACATTCGCGTTGCGATTGACCGCAAAACCGGGAAAGCCACCTTTACCCGTGTGCGCACAGTCGTCGAAGAAGTCGAAAACCATCAGGCTGAACTGACAGTTGATCAAGCCAAAGACTATATGGAAAACCCTGAAGTCGGCTCTGAACTCATTGATGAAGTTCCACCAGTTGAGATGGGCCGGATCGCTGCGCAGTCTGCAAAGCAGGTTATCTTGCAGAAAGTACGCGAAGCAGAGCGGGATCGTCAGTTTGAAGAATTTCAGGACCGCGCTGGCACCATCATCAACGGCCAGGTTAAACGCGAAGAATACGGAAATGTTATCGTCGATGTCGGTCGTGGCGAGGCAATTTTGCGCCGTAACGAAAAAATCGGCCGCGAAAGCTATCGCCCGAATGATCGGATTCGCTGCTACATTAAAGACGTTCGCCGCGAAGCCCGCGGACCACAGATTTTCCTGAGCCGGACAGATCCGCAATTCATGGCAGAACTGTTCAAGATGGAAGTGCCGGAAATTTATGATGGCATTATCGAGATCAAAGCGGTTGCCCGTGACCCAGGCTCACGCGCGAAGATTGCAGTGATCTCTTATGATAACTCGATCGACCCGGTTGGTGCCTGCGTTGGTATGCGCGGCAGCCGTGTGCAAGCAGTTGTGAATGAACTTCAGGGCGAAAAGATCGATATCATCCCATGGAACGAAGACCAGCCAACGTTCCTCGTAAACGCGCTTCAGCCGGCCGAAGTGACCAAGGTTGTTCTGGACGAAGAAGCAGAGCGTATCGAGGTTGTCGTTCCGGATGAACAGCTTTCGCTGGCAATTGGTCGTCGTGGGCAGAACGTACGTTTGGCCAGCCAATTGACCGGACTTGATATCGATATCATGACCGAAACCGAAGAAAGTGCGCGTCGCCAGGCAGAATTTGCCGAGCGGACAAAGCTCTTTATGGAAGCTTTGGATGTCGACGAATTCTTTGCGCAGCTTTTGGTTTCTGAAGGGTTCACGAACCTTGAAGAAGTTGCCTACGTTGATGTGAGCGAACTTCTAGTTATCGACGGAGTTGACGAGGCAACAGCAGGTGAGTTGCAGGCGCGTGCTCGCGACAACCTGGAAGCAATCAACAAACAGGCAATGGAAAATGCCCGCGCGCTGGGAGTTGAAGACAGCCTTGTTGAATTTGAAGGTCTGACACCCCAAATGATTGAAGCCCTGGCGAAAGATGACGTTAAAACTCTGGAAGATTTCGCAACCTGCGCTGACTGGGAACTGGCGGGCGGTTGGACAACCGTTGATGGCCAGCGCGTCAAAGACGAAGGCGTGTTGGAGCAATTCGAAATGTCGCTTGAGGAAGCGCAACATCTGATCATGACGGCGCGTATTCAGCTTGGGTGGGTGGATCCCGATGATCTGCTACCTGACGAAGAAGAAGGTGAAGACGTCGTGGCTGAAGAAGAAGGGCTCGAGGCCTGATCGCGGGCCTTGGGAATGAACATGGGTCGCGGTGGCCAACAAAAAGACCGGGAAGGTCCTGAACGGCGCTGCATCGCTACTGGCGAAGTGCAGCCCAAGCAGGGAATGATCCGATTTGTTGTTGGTCCGGACAACCAGATCGTTGCGGATTTGCTGGAAAAGCTGCCCGGACGGGGTATCTGGGTAACCGCTGACCGCAAGGCATTGAAGAAAGCCTGCGACAAAGGGCTGTTTGCGCGGAGTGCGAAGCAAGCTGTGACCGTGCCTGACGATATGCTGGAGACTTTGGAAAAAGCTCTTGTTCGTCGGTTGGTTGACTTGATCTCACTCGCTCGCAAAGGGGGCCGGGCGGTTGCGGGGTATGAAAAGGTAAAGGACTGGCTGAGTAAAGAGCATGCTAAAGTCCTGATTCAGGCATCGGACGGGTCCGGTCGCGGGAAATCAAAACTAAGGACCCCGGAAGGTGGCCGTTTTGTTGGCGTTTTGACGGCTTCAGAATTGGGTTTGGCTTTCGGGCGGGAAAATGTGATACATGGCGCGCTCGCGACTGGCGGACTCACACAACGTGTTGTAGAGGAAGCAGCAAAGCTTACGGGCGTTCGCGAAAACGGCGGTGGAAAGGTCCACCGGAAAGGTACGAAGACCACATGAGCGAAAATGACGGCAAAAAGACTCTTGGCCTGCGTGGCGGTGCCCGCCCTGGCAATGTGAAGCAAAGCTTCAGCCATGGACGGACCAAGAACGTCGTAGTGGAAACGAAACGCAAACGCGTTGTCGTGCCCAAACCGGGTGCGGCTAAACCGACCTCAGGAACCAAACCTGCGGGAAGTGATCCATCAAAACGGCCAGGTGGCATTACCGACGCTGAAATGGAGCGTCGTCTCAAGGCACTTCGCGCTGCGAAATCACGCGAAGTTGAGGACGAGGCGATGCGTCAAGCCGAGGAGAAATCCCGTGCCGATGATCGTGAGCGTCGCAAAGCCGATATAGAGGCCAAGGAACGCGAAGAACGCGAGCGCGAAGAACGTGCGAAAGCCAAGGTCGAAGAAGAAGAACGTAAGGCCAAGGAAGCAGAAATAGCTAAAGAGCGCGCAGCGGCTTCTGTCGCTGAGGCAGCTGCTGCTGCCGCCGCTCCTGCTAAAGCTGATAGTTCTGCACCTGCGGATTCAGATGCTGCCCCTCGCGGTGGTGGTGCAGGCAAACCTTCATCGGCTCCCAGAAAAGGTGCTCGCGACGATCCGCGTGGCGACCAACGCGCGACGAAGAAACAAGTTCAGAATGATGGACGCAGATCAGGTAAACTGACACTCAATCAGGCGCTTTCCGGCGGCGAAGGCGGGCGGCAACGCTCTATGGCCGCAATGAAGCGCAAACAGGAACGTGCGCGTCAGAAGGCAATGGGGAGCACCGCAGAGCGCGAAAAAGTTGTGCGTGACGTTCAGTTGCCCGAGTCCATTGTTGTTCAGGAACTTGCGAATCGTATGGCGGAGCGCGCTGTTGATGTGGTCAAATCACTGATGAACATGGGGATGATGGTTACACAAAACCAACCCATAGACGCTGACACAGCTGAACTGATCATCGAAGAATTTGGCCACAAGGTTGTACGCGTTTCAGACGCTGACGTTGAAGACGTGATTACTTCGGTTGAAGATAAAGATGAAGAACTTGTTACCCGTCCTCCGGTTATCACGGTGATGGGACACGTCGACCACGGTAAAACCTCGCTTTTGGATGCGATTCGCAAATCAAAAGTGGTGGCAGGTGAGGCGGGTGGTATTACCCAGCACATTGGTGCGTATCAGGTCGAAACTGACGACGGTGCGAAGCTGACCTTCCTTGATACACCAGGCCACGCTGCGTTTACGTCAATGCGGTCACGCGGCGCGCAAGTGACGGACATCGTGATTCTTGTGGTTGCTGCAGACGACGCTGTGATGCCGCAGACAATCGAGGCAATCAACCACGCGAAAGCCGCGAAAGTTCCTATGATTGTTGCGATCAACAAAATCGACCGGCCTGACGCGGACCCGGACAAAGTTCGGACTGATCTTCTTCAGCACGAAGTCATTGTCGAAAAAATGTCCGGCGACGTTCTGGATGTTGAGGTTTCCGCAATAACCGGCGAAGGGCTTGATACGCTGCTGGAAAGCATCGCGCTTCAGGCTGAAATTCTG
>Ga0316204_10003093_pt1 | contig 34736 bp, 31 predicted proteins | sample 6monrhotite_MG_2_FD_205661 | JGI IMG/M metagenome (GOLD analysis project Ga0316204, IMG submission 205661) | Microbial mat bacterial communities from mineral coupon in-situ incubated in ocean water Damariscotta River, Maine, United States -... | ecosystem: Environmental > Aquatic > Marine >... | reverse complement strand
TTTAATACTCGATCATTGATTACTTGCTCATACGATTTACCATCGATGAGTGCTAGAACATGGCCAAGTAAACCAACTGCTAGATTTGAATATTCACGCACAGCACCTACTTCGCGAGGTAAGGTATAGCCATTTAAAAACTCATACATTAGCTCTACCGTATAGTCAGCATAGGGGTCTTGTGGGTCAGCGAACGGCATGTTGTTGGCTAAACGTGGTAGACCAGAACTGTGGTTTGCCAATGAAAGTAGTGTTATTGGTTTGCTGTTTTTTATTGGCATGGTTACATTTTCAGGCATGTATTTTTGCACTGGATCGGATAATTTAACTTTGCCTTCCTTTACCATGCTAGCAAGTGCTATTGAGGTAAAAGTTTTAGTTATTGAGCCAATTTCAAAAAGGCTGTCTCGAGTTATTTCTTTCTGTGCCTGTTGGCCCATTGTACCGGCGGTAATGAAGTTGGTTTTTTCTCCTTCAATCACAACTACGGCAACACCTATTGCGTTCTTTTCAACGTTAATTTTGTGTTTAATTATCTCTTCAATTCTACTGCTTTCTGATGCTGCCTTAGTAGACACTGCGCTTAGCATTATTATAAAAAATGTTATAACTACTGTGATTAAAGTAGCTTTTGATTGTTTAGTTTTTAACATGGTTTTTAACCCTCTGTTTTTTTAATTTTGTAATTCTGCTAGGCGCTGCTCAATTTTATTCAGCAATGGTGTAAATTTTTTCTTTGCTGCTCTTTTATTTAAGAAATACACCGCAATCATCAACAAGCCAACAAAGCCATAATAAATGCTTAACTGAGTCGTCATCTCTGGCATGCCTGAGGCATCAACCGTTGCACCTAATGTAATCATAACTATGGCCGTCGTAAGCGGTGCTAGGTACCACCAAATAATTGACTCTAAGAGGTTCTTTTGTTGCTCGACCTTTTGTTTCTCTGTGTTTAAAAAGTCGATATTGCTATCGGTCTTTTGAGCGCTCACTTGCTTTGCCTTGATTAATTTATATGGGATATATAAGCAAGCAATTATTGCGATTATAAATCCCACTGTTTGCATAAGTCCTGCACTAGTAAATAAGCCAAATATCCAGGCTGGAATTAATAGTAATGCAATTGATATTTCTAAATAGTCACGACGTTTTATTTCTTTATCAATTTTACTCATCTCTTGCTCCAGCTTTGCGATAACTGCCTTTATCTCTTCTTCATTTGAAGGCGTATCAATGGTTTGTTTCCAGCTTTGCTTTAAATCATCAAGTTCCATTATTGGCCTCCCACAAAATTTCGTTCAAATTCTTGTTTTATTCGTTTAATTCTAGATCTTACTGCACTCGAACTGATACCAATAACTTCAACACTGTCATCCGAGGACAGTCCATCCAGATACATCATTAAAATATTGGCATCGGTATCAGTTAATGTATTCATGAATGTATTCAATAGATCGGCCTGACAGTTATCCTGATGCAAGGAAGAATCAGTTACTATAGATTCTATAAGCTGTTGTTTATTTTTTTTGTCGTTGCTAACTTTTCGAACGAAGCTAAAGGCCGTATTCAAAGCGACTTTATAAACCCAGGTTTCTCGCTTCGCAGCCCCTTGAAATGATTTGAAGCTTCGCCAAAGCTGCAGCAAAATTTCTTGATACATATCATCAAATTCACCACTATGTGCATAGCGAGAAGCGATGTATCGAATGCGTCCTTGATTTTCAACAATCATTTGTTCAAATTCATTATGCATAATTTGCTTACAGTTACTGGGTTAGATATATAGTTAGTCGTTAAGAAAACACCTTTGTGTCATGATGGGTAAAAATAAATTGTATTACGCCTAACGAAATGAAGTAGTTACCGTTAGGCGGAAAACCTTTTTATACTGAAAAAGGATAGGCGATAGGCTCATGGTGTTGGTAATCTTGAAGTTCAAAATCATCCACCGTAACCCATGTTTCAAGATCTTCTAAGGTTTTTATATCAGGGTTAATTATCAATTTTGGCGCAGGATAGGGATCGCGCTTTAATTGAACATCACGCATTAATTCCACCTGATCTTCATAGATATGTGCATTGACAATTTTGTGATACGCCTTGCCCGCCTTATGACCAGTAATTTGTGCCATGATCGCTAGTAGGAAATATACCTGAACCATATTGAAATTAAGACCCAAAGGTACGTCACAACTTCGTTGTGTGCTATTTAAATAAAGCGTATCACCAAGCAGAGAAAAATGATGTGAATACATACAAGGACGTAAACAGCCCATATGAAATACACCGGGATGATAGAAGGTATATATTTCACCTCGGTCATCGTAACCCTTCTTTAAATCATCATAGATTTTTCGCAATAGATCGATGCTACTGCCATCAGGCTTAGGAAAATTGCGCCCGACCTTGCCATAAATAAAGCCGCAATCATCTTCGCCTTTACGGTGTGGGTTAGCAAGCCAATCTGGATTATCATTGGCATTAGCATCCCAGGTCTTGGTGCCAATTTTTCTAAAATCAGCGGCATTATCATAACCTCGGATGTAGCCAATCATTTCAGCAATGGCTGATTTATAAAAGCTCTTACGTGTAGTCACCAGTGGAAACTCACCATTGGCTACGTCATAAGTAATGTCTGCATCAATAACAGTCAGGCACCGTTTGCCTGTTCTTTTATTGTCTATCCAGACACCTTCATCAATAAGTCTTTGACATAAATCGAGATATTGTTTCATGTTTCTGAGCGTTTAACCTGTATTTATACAACCACGATAATGGTATCATAGTTACCGATTTTCAGATGACTAAAATAACTATTTATTCGTTCAATAAAGTACAGATTATGCCAACAATTAACCTTATCGTCGCCATGGCAAATAATCGTGTCATTGGCCTAAACAATCAAATGCCATGGCACTTGCCAGCTGACTTACAGCATTTCAAAGCCACTACCATGAGCCATCCGATTGTTATGGGTCGCAAAACATTTGAGTCCATTGGTCGGCCACTTCCTGGCAGAAGAAATTTAGTTATTAGCCGTAACCCTGACTTAAAGATAGAGGGTGTGGAAGTCTACAACAGTATCGAATCAGCACTTGATGCCTGTTCAGAAGCCTCAGATATAATGATAATCGGTGGCTCTAACCTGTACTCTCAAACCCTGCAACATGCTGATCGACTATTTCTAACATTCATTGATCTAGATACGGACGGCGATGCCCATTTCCCAGATTGGACCCACATGAGTTGGCAGGAAACCAGTCGAGATGCTCATCAGGCTGATGAGAAGAATCCCTATAATTATGAGTTTGTAAATTTACAGCGCAGCTAAACCCTTCAGTAGGCCACCCTTTAAGGTGACCAAATGCTAATCTTTGACGGCCTAAAGGCCGACCTACATAGAGTAATTATTCAGCTAGGCGGTTAAATGCTTGTGATGGAATCTTAGGTGCTCTTCAATAAAACTCGCAATGAAATAGTAACTATGATCATAACCTTCATGACGTCTTAACTGTAACGGATAATTGCTTTCCTTTGCCGCGTTCTCAAGGGCCTCTGGCATTAGTTGCTCTTTTAAAAAATTATCATCCAAGCCCTGATCCACTAAGGTTGGCACACTGTGATTCGCATCAGACATGAGTACGGTAGAATCATAAGCTTGCCAATTGGCTTGATCATTTCCAAGATAGGCGGAAAACGCTTTCTGTCCCCAAGGGCAACTTATGGGATTACAGATAGGACTAAAGGCCGATGCTGAACGATATTTTTTGGGATTCCGTAAGGACAACATTAATGCGCCATGACCACCCATAGAATGGCCAGAAATAGCTCGTTCATTAGTTACAGGAAAATTCTCTTCAATCAGTTGAGGCAGTTCATTTAGAACATACTGATACATTTGGTAATGCTCAGACCATGGCGACTCTGTTGCATTAATGTAAAAACCTGCACCTTGGCCTAAATCATAACCGTCATCATTAGCAACATTTTCTCCCCTTGGAGAGGTATCTGGAGCCACAATGGCAATACCTAATTCAGCTGCAACACGGTGTGCGCCTGCCTTTTGCATAAAGTTTTCATCACTACAGGTCAGACCAGAGAGCCAATACAGAACCGGTACCTGTTGCCCCAGCTCAACCTGAGGCGGCATATAAATAGCAAACCTCATAGCTCCTTTGACTGAGCTAGCGTGGTGAGAATACTGCTGGTGGCATCCGCCAAAACTAGTATTTGAAGATATTTTCTCTAATGTCATTACATCACTTCCTATGTATTATTTTATTGCTGAGCGCTGCCAGCCATTTTCTGTATAGTTCACTTCAGCCATAGGCCAATAGTTATTATTTAGGGTCAGTGTGATCACCTGCTCTCGAGCGGATAAGTCTAATACTTTTAAGCGCACTGATTCGCGATCGGCCTTGCCTTTAACTACCTCAATAAAACTATTCAAATCGGGTGTGGGTTGATCATCTACCGCAGTAATTATTAAACCTCTGATACCAAAATGTTGCGCTGGCGAGCCAAAGTTTTGTCTAGAAACATATAACCCCGGTTGGGTTATTCCTAACTCCGTTCTTATGGCTCTATGTGGCACCTGAAGATTGGCCCCAGCCCAAATAAGTACCCTGTCTGTGCCCTGGGTTCCAAGTGCGCTGGTTTTGATAATTAATTCTTTAACTTCACCTGAGCGCGCAATGGTTAGCTTAACTTCAGGTTTTTGGGTTGCCATTTCAACCTCACGAAAACTAGTTAAGATCTGACCATCAACCGCAAGTAAGATGTCTCCAGACAATAACTGCTTTTCAGCATCTGTACCTTTCCAGGTATTATTCACCGCTAAAATCTGGTGATTATCAGGATTTAATTGCGCCATTTTATCTAACCAGTCTTCAGGAATGCCGAGTCTCCTTGCTGAGACGAATGAAACCATACCCCACTCAACCTCTAAAGAGCGAAGCGTTGTTTTTCCAGACTGATATAACGCCATTAAATCTTTAATGCGTTGCACTGACATGGCCCAAAAATCACGTTTACCGCGGCCACCAGCAGAATAGCCAATGATCATTGCTGATACCTCACCCTGATCATTTAAAAAGGCGCCACTTGAATGCGAATAAGATGTGTCGGTCGCAATCACCATGAGATTTGCATCTCTAAATTTAGGCGAACCACCACCATTTACCTTGAGTGGAGAATAGGTTGAAATCTTTCGGCGTTGCACCAGCACCTGATAATCATAGTTTGTGCCAACCACATTAACAAAGGCGCCCTCATCAGGCCCTTGATCAGCTAATTTAACTGCACGCACAATGGTTTTGCCTAGTAGCTTTGGGTCATATTGCAATAACGCCATATTATGCAGTGGATGCATATAGGCAACCTTGGCTGGTATTTGGATTGAACCCGCAAAAGTAAGGGTTATATCCCCTAAATTTGATGGCACCGTGGTTCTATCCACGGCAAGCAAGCCTGCATTGGCATCTATCACGATGCCCGTTCCGGAGCTTCGGCCAGAACCAATCTCATCCACAGGATAGGGCGTTGAAAAATTTACCCAAACCAAAGAAGGGGCTATTAATTCTGCTAAGGGGTGGTTCTGATTCGGATATTGCGCATTTTGAACTTCAAGTGGCTCTTCCTGTGGGGCCTCTTTCAGTGCTTTGCATTTCCATAATCCAGTATCTTTCTGAGCAGTACAGTAGTTTGCATCATGCCAGTGCCGCTGATTTTTGACGATAGACATCGAATCATTATGCGGATCACGAGCGCTGTAATAGCGTATTGGAAATTCCTTTTTATTAGGTATTTGCTCAAAGATTGAAATGGCTTCCTGAAGACTGGACACCGGCTGTTTATTAATATGAGTAATGACCGAGCCTGTGCCGACACCGCCATTGCCAAACATATAACCAGGTATAGCGACCACAACACCTGCTACTGGCTTATTAATATGTCGTGCTTGCTGATAGCTGTTGTTATGCAGTACTCCGCGACCAATTTCTAAATAATCAGAAGGGGTGATTTCGGCCAGGTCACCAACTGTTATTTCATTACTTATTTCCTTACCGCCACGGATAAGGGTCAGCTTAACCTGCTTTGCAACATGGCTATCTAGAAAGGCTTCCAAAGGAATAAAACTTGCCATTAATTTACCATCAAGCTTGTACAGTATATCTCCAGGAGCCAGTACTCCGTCGACAGGACCCTTGGGTAAAATATGGTCTACAACCAAGGCTCCTTGGCTATCTTTTTCATAGCTTCTAAATTTAGCCTCTTGTTCTTTACTAATGCCTAATCGTCTCAGTTCAGCATAGGATCGGTATTGAAAGGTAGTCTGCAAGGTACCTCGCTGAACAGGCTTACCCTTGATAATTCGTTCGTAGGCATGTTTCACTCTATCTAAGGGGAAGAACATATTGGTATTGGCAGAGAATGAACCGCCCGCCTGCAACGCGACTACCTGACCCTGTTCATTAACAACCGGCGAGCCTGATGAGCCACCAGTCGCACCACTTGCCGCCTGAATATAAAAGGTATTGAAGTCATTGTATCGGAATCGACCGTAAGCTGGAGCATCGCGATTTAAACGCGCCAAAGTGCCATCCAAAATTGATAACTTTTCACCTGCATCATTACCGATAACTCGAATTTCAACACCAACCTTGGCGCGATCAGGACGTAATGGTAAGGAGCTGACTTTAAGATGCCTTAACGCCTCAGGATCATATTTAAAAAATCCAAAATCATGAATAGGGTCACGATAAATAGGCGTTAACTCCACCTCTTCTTGGTTCATAAAAACAGCAGTTGCAGTCACCGGGCCGGCTTGAACAATATGTCGGTTGGTCAAAATAATCCCACGCTTAGCATCAATAACAAAGCCAGTGCCTTGAGTTGTCATGGGACCCGAGGTTTCAAATGCTCTGGGGACTTCTATCTGAATAGATACAACCGATGGTGTTACCTTATCAATGGTTTTTTTCCAACGCGCTGATTCTCCATACAAAGTGCCAGAGGATATTACTAGCAACACTAAGCTTAGGGCGACGTAACTTCTCAAATTCATAAAATTGATTCCAGTAAATAATTATTGTTGTTTTAGTCCAGGCACTTGATACCAGGCTTTTTCTTTCAATGCATAGGCTGACAGTTTATTGCCATAGCAACAACCCGTATCAAGACAAATTATATTTTGCTTTGGCTGTAATATTTGTAATGAAGCCCAATGACCAATGAGTAGTGTTTTACCTTCCCAGCGTTGTTGACTAGATTGTTCCGTTGTCAGACTAAACCAGGGAATTAAATTATCAGGAGCCGACGCTATAGGTTTCTTATAAAGCATATCCAAACGACCATCGAGATAACAATATCTCATACGAGTGAGACTATTAGTGATACATCGCAGTCGATCCATCCCTTGCAACTGTTCAGACCATTGATCCGGCATATTGCCATACATGGCTTGAAAATACCCTGCCGCCATATCGGACCGTAATACTGTCTCGACCTCAGCAGCATAGCGTCGCGCCTGTTCTAAACTCCAGCTGGGATGAATCCCGGCATGTACCATTATGTATTCATTTGACTCATGAAGTAACGGTTGGTTTTGTAACCAAGACAATAATTTCTCTGAATCATCGGCTTCCAGCACGTCAGTAAAGGTATCTTTACGATTTCCCAACTGTGAATTACTTGCTGATGCCAACATATGCAAATCATGATTACCCAAAACCATCGAAATCTGATCTTTCAAAGAATACATTAGGCGCAAGGTTCCAAGGGAATCTGGACCTCTATTAACCATATCGCCACTCAGCCATAACCTATCCTGAGCAGGATCAAAATTGATCTGCTCAAGTAGTTGCTCAAATTGTTCACGGCAGCCCTGCAGGTCACCTATGGCATAGGTCGTCAAATGCTTACTCTACATAAACTAAAGACATATTGTGACAGACTGACAAATTGTCTCAACTAACAACATGAATTTATTGTCTGTTTTGCGTTACAATTTCTTTCAGAGTAATTACATCATCAGGAACTATTATGAATAAAACGGCCTTAATTACTGGCGCTAGCTCAGGCTTTGGGCGTGCCAGTGCTCATGCATTAGCTTCAGCGGGTTGGGAACTTGTCCTTGTCGCACGAAGATTAGAGCGATTAGAAACGTTAAAAAATGAAATTGGCAACGCTGTGCTGGAGGTTATTCAGCTTGATGTGTGTGACAAACAAGCGGTAAAAGAAAAACTTTCACCATGGAATGGAAAAATTCAATTACTACTCAATAATGCAGGCCTTGCCGTCGGTCTAGACCCCGCATGGAGCGCTGATCTCGACGATTGGGAGCGCATGGTAGATACCAATATAAAAGGTCTCAATTATGTTACACGCACTTTACTCTCGGGTATGGTCGAAGCCAAACATGGCCATGTGATTAATATCGGCTCCATTGCCGGCAGTTACTCCTATCCTGGCGGCAACGCCTATGGCGCCACCAAAGCCTATGTTGAACAGTTCTCTCTCAATCTTAGAGCAGATCTCCACGGTACAGGGGTCAGAGTAACAAATATTGAACCCGGGCTAGCAGAAACTGAATTTTCGAATGTTCGATTTAAAGGCGATGATGCCAAGGCTGATGCAATCTATGTTGGTCTTGAGCCACTTAAACCTGAAGATATTGCAGAGGCCGTTCGTTGGAGCGCAGAGTTGCCAGCCCATGTAAATATTAACCGATTAGAGGTTATGCCTACCTGCCAATCATTTGGCCCGTTACCAATCCATAAGGAATCATAATGAAATATTTACACACCATGGTTCGCGTTAAAGATCTCGATGCCTCATTAGACTTTTATTGCGACAAGCTGGGCCTAGTAGAAGTGCAGCGAAAAGATATTCCAGCAGGACGATTCACCCTAGTCTTTTTGGCCACAGATGTTGAGGCCGAAGCACAGTTAGAACTTACGTATAACTGGGATACTGAAGAGTATGATGAAGGCAGAAATTTTGGTCATCTTGCCTACGCGGTTGATGATATCTATGCCCTTTGCCAGAATCTAATGGATGCTGGCATCACCATCAATAGACCGCCAAGAGATGGCCATATGGCCTTTGTACGCTCGCCTGACAACATCTCTATTGAGTTACTACAAAAGGATGCACCTCTAGCGCCTAAGGAGCCGTGGCTATCCATGGAAAGTATTGGAACCTGGTAAATGTAGGTCGGCCTTTAGGCCGACAAAGACTAACGCCCTGCCGCCATCAAGAATATCCTACTGAAGAAAAAATGTAGGTCGGCCTTTAGGCCGACAAATATTGCTGTTAAGCCAAATTAGCAAGAATTTGGTTTAAAGTATGGCTTGGTCGCATCGCCTTTGATACCAATTCCTCATCAGGCAAAAAGTATCCGCCGATATCAACTCTAGCGCCTTGAGCTGCTAACAACTCCTCATTAATTTGAGCTTCATTAGCGGCCATTTGGTCATAAATACCATCAAAAATATCAGACAATGTTTCGTCCTTATTTTGCTTAGCAAGCGCTTTAGCCCAATACATAGCAAGGTAAAAATGGCTGCCTCGATTATCAATTTCATTGACGCGACGAGAAGGTGAACGTTTATTCATTAAGAAATCAGTTGTTGCCTCATCAAGGGTTTTACCTAATAACTTTGCTCTAGGATTATTGCTGGTCTCAGCAAGATGCTCAAATGAAACAGCCAAAGCCAAAAACTCTCCAAGCGAGTCCCATCTTAAGTGGCCCTCAGAAACAAACTGTTGAACGTGCTTTGGTGCCGAACCACCCGCGCCTGTTTCAAATAAGCCGCCACCATTCATCAACGGAACGATAGATAGCATCTTGGCGCTAGTACCCAATTCAAGAATTGGAAATAGATCCGTTAAATAGTCACGCAGAACGTTGCCAGTAACTGAAATGGTATCCTTACCTTCTTTGATGCGTCTTAATGAACGAGCAATGGCATCAACCGGAGACATGATACTGATATCTAAACCCTCAGTGTCATGGTTCGGTAAATACTGCTTAACCTTATCAATAACCTGTCTATCATGTGCGCGTGCTTCATCAAGCCAGAAAATTGCTGGAGAACCCGTTGCTCTGGCACGATTAACGGCAAGCTTAACCCAATCTTGTATAGGCGCATCCTTAACTTGGCACATACGCCAGATATCACCAGTTTCTACAGCATGCTCCATCAACACATCGCCGGTTGAGCTAATCACTTTCACTGTGCCGTTAGATGCTATTTCAAAAGTCTTGTCATGTGAGCCATATTCTTCCGCTTTTTGAGCCATTAAACCAACATTAGGAACCGTACCCATGGTCCGTGGATCAAGGGCTCCGTTTTCTCGGCAGAAGTTCATGGTCTCTTGGTAAATACCAGCATAACAACGGTCAGGAATAATCGCCTTGGTATCATGTAGCGCGCCATCAGTTCCCCACATCTTACCTGAGCTACGAATACAGGCGGGCATCGAAGCATCAATGATTACATCGCTTGGAACATGAAGGTTAGTAATACCCTTGTCAGAATCAACCATGGCTAAACTAGGTTGAACTGCATAACAGGTTTCTAAATCGGCAAGAATCTCAGCTTTTTTGCTGGCATCAAGTGATTCTATTTTATTATATAAATCACCAATGCCATTATTTAAATCAACCCCTAACTGTTCAACAACATCGGCGTGCTTATTGAGCACATCGGCAAAAAATACTTTTACCACCTGACCAAAGATGATCGGGTCTGAAACCTTCATCATGGTCGCTTTCATATGCAGAGAAAGCAGTACTTCTTCTGTCTTGGCATTTTTAATTTCTTCACTAACAAAACTAGCAAGTGCTTTGGCTGAAAGAAAAGAACCATCAATAATTTCGCCAGTTAAAAGCGCTAGACTTGGTTTTAGAACCTGAACCTCGCCATTTTCCTGATGTAATTCAATGCGAACTTCTGTCTCCTGAGACATGGCACAAGACTGCTCACTAGCATAAAAATCACCTTCCGACATATGTGCTATATGAGACTTCGAATCAGCCGACCAAGCACCCATACTGTGTGGATTAGCCTTGGCATATTGTTTTACCGCGACCGGCGCACGACGGTCTGAGTTGCCTTCTCTTAAGACAGGATTTACAGCACTGCCCTTAATTTTGTCATAACGAGATTGAATATCTTTTTGTTCATCAGTCTCTGGCTCATCAGGATAATCTGGAAGCGCGTAACCTTTTTCCTGCAACTCTTTTATCGCCGCTTTAAGCTGTGGTACTGAGGCACTGACGTTGGGAAGTTTTATAATATTCGCTTGCGGTGTCTTGGCAAGATCGCCTAACTCAGCCAGAGCATCATTTATTTGTTGTTCCGATGTTAGATACTCAGGGAATACTGCAATAATACGACCTGATAGTGATATATCTCTGGTTTCAATAACTACACCAGCTGTATTGGCATAGGCTTTTATAATTGGTAATAATGAATAGGTTGCCAGGGCGGGGGCTTCATCAGTTTTTGTATAAATAATCGTTGCTTCGTCTGTCATGTTCTATCCTAGAATTCTAGCTTTTCTTTAAGTGAAACAGGTGCCATTAAGACCCCTCTTCGGGGGCTAATATAGCGAGGCGCAATTATATCAGCCTCGAGAGGGTTTAAATAGGGCAATAGTGTGAGGCAAATCAATAAAAATGCCTATTAGCAAATGGTCTAACTTAGAATAACTCTGGCATAAAGATGTAACATTTCGCTTTCTTAAGGCGCTATTTTGAGCTTCTTGCGGCATCATTCGCTTTAGAAAAGGCCTTAACCGTTCGCGCTACATCATCATCCGTAGTCATCCATGAACAAACAGAGACACGCATTACCCTACGCCCCATCCAGTCTGCGCCACCCAACCAACATTCGCCTGACTGTTGCACCAATGTCATTACATTATCTGTTAATTGATCCGTTTCACATTGCACCAGTACCTGATTAAAAACCACATCATTAACGATAGAAAATCCCAGTTGTTTTAATCCTTTTGCAATGGCTTTAGCCTTTTCATGTAAACCCAAAACCAACGCATCAACACCCGCTCGTCCGAGGTACTTCAGAGCCGCCCACAACTCGATGGCGCGAGCACGTCGACTCATTTCTGGTACATAAAACATGCCATCACGCTCTTCACTCAAGACCACGTATGATCCTGAGTTATGCAATGCATTGGTAAGCGCTTCCGAATCAGCACAAAGAACAATGCCGTTATCATAGGGAAGATTTAGCGTTTTATGTCCATCAACAGAAAAAGAATGCGCTGCCTCCATGCCTGCAGTTAAATGCTTTAAAGTTCCACAGCCGGCGGCCCATAAACCAAAGGCTCCATCCACATGTACCCAGGCACCAACGTCACGCGCCTTAGGTATCAGCGCATCAAAATCTTCAAAACAACCGGAACAGACATTCCCGGCCTGCATTAGAAGTAAACACCGATCATCTAATTCCGGCACCTGATCAACGAGAATACGGCCTTGATCATCAGTATCTACCCACTCAATACTATCCAACCCTAAACCTAATAACGAGATCGCCTTCAGCACTGTTCCATGCGCTTGCCGACTCGCAATAAGGCGCAGTTTCGGTGCCCCATAGAGCCCCTGTTTATTCACATCCCAACCTTGATTTAGAAGTAGGCGATATCGTCCTGCCGCTAATCCACAAAGTATCGCAACTGAGGTCCCTGTAACATAACCAGCCACCACATTATCAGGCAAGCCCAGCAAATCATTCAGCCAGGTTTCGCAAACCGTTTCTAATTTTGAGGCAACCGGAGAAATCACATGTAAGGCTGCATTTTGATCCCAATAGTCGCCCAATATTCTAGCCGCCAAACTAACAGGTAATGAGCTACCATTAACAAAACCATAATAGCGCCCACCTTGTATCGCACTCGTTGCAGGTGAACCAAATTTATCAAGTTGCTCTAAGACTTGCTCTGCATTCTCTCCCTGCTCTGGAAACTGCTCATCAAATGCCTTTAAGTTTTTAATCGATGTTTCCGTCGGGCAAACTGATCGCTCCACAATATCGTCTAAATAAGTACTGCCGTAGATATTAGCCTGTGCAAAAATTTGTTTTAGCTCTCGTTCTTGATATAGACGTTTTTGTAATGAATTGGTCATGGTTAGTCACTCTAATAAAACAAGACTGTACTACAACATAGGTTACCGAATTCAGCAAGTCAGGATTTGAACAGCACTCGATGTGGATTATATATGGCGCCATTCCTGCTGAGGCAAGAAACTAGCAGGGTTTATAGCTGTTTAATTATTGAAGTGTATCTGAAAAATCTGTAGCAAGAATTTTGACGGCTTCATCCACCTGACTCTCAGGTACAAGCAATCGAATCCCCTCGCCGGTTTCTGAAAGAAACGTGTGCACTGCCAATGTCTGAGCATTTTGAAGTTGAACAAATATATCTGCAGTTTCTAGGTTTGAACGGGCGAGTTCCGCCTCATGAATATAGGAATATGTGGCTATTTTCACCCATTGTTCTGACATAGCTTACTCCTCTAACTGACTAAACCAAGGCCTACAATATTACCCTGTAGGTCGCCCTTTAGGGTGACAAATCTTAGTGCAATGTCACCCTAAAGGGCGACCGACACGATTACTCATGAGCAATGGGCTTGTCAGTGAATAAATAGTCTTTAAGCTCTTTGTCGAAGCTATCATCTTTACGACGAATCCATTCTAAAACCATCGCGGCATGCTCTTTTTCTTCATCACGATTGTGCGCCAAAATAGCTCTAAGTTCTGGATCAGTACAGGCATCAACGCGTTGATTATACCAGTCGACTGCCTCTAGTTCTTCCATTAGTGAAGTAATGGCCCGGTGCATGTCCTTGGTATAGTCGCTGAGCTCTTCAAGCGGCTCATGGTATCCTTCATTCGCCATCTCATATCTCCTTTCTTTTATTTAAGCGTAGTATTAATACACTATATAAAAATACCTTAATTAAGCATAACAACCAATACCGCCTTTGTTATTGTTATCGATCAATAGCTTTGCAATATATTGCTATTTAAAGGGCCTCTATTCATCAAATAATGGTTTAACTTTTAGCATACTCTTAAGCATAGCATCTGAGAAGCGATCAATTACCGCTTCGTCCATCGGTGTCGAAAGCGCTCCTGAGAGTGTATGAATCATCATAATTCCCTGATCATACATTTCATCAATCATTTTATGCACTATATCGCTGTGCTTAACATCAACATGAGACTCTCTATAGTTTCGAGGCTGTTGTGCTTTAAGGTGTACTCTAAATAGTGAACCATAGCCATTCACCGAGGCTGGAATATCTGCCTGCCTGATAACTTCTCTAAGGCTCGCTCGAGTATAATCACCAAGGGCGTTAAGGCGCGCAACATCTTCGGCATCATAATACTGCATCGCTACCAATCCAGCGGTCATAGTGATTGGATTGGCTGAAAATGTTCCGGCGTGAGGCAGTCGAATGCCTGAGCCAGTGTTGGTGAAAACTTCCATAACATCCTTTCTACCAGCCAATGCGCCAACCGGAAAACCACCGCCAATCATTTTACCCATTGAAGTGATATCAGGCTCAACATCAAGCTGTTCTTGCATACCTCCACGACCAACCCGCATAGTGATCACTTCATCAAACATCAAAAGACTGCCATTTTCTCGAGTCCATTTACGAAGCGCATCAACATAGGCTTTATCAACCGGATACATACCCGCGCGATGAGGAATTGGATCGATGATAACAACCGCTAAATCTTCTTTATTGGCATCTAAAAGCGCAATGCTTGCGGCAATTTCATTATAAGGAAGAACAACTGTTCCTTGGGCTACACCTTTGGGTGTTCCTACGGCTAACGGTACCGCGTTTGGGTTTAATTGCTCGCCCCAATTTGATGGATTTGAGGCCTGACTTACTTCAGCATAATCATAGGAGCCATGATAACAACCTTCAACCTTTGCCACTTTGCTCCGGCCAGTAAAGGCACGAGCGGCCTTTAATCCCGCCATTACTGCCTCTGTTCCAGAGTTTACAAAGCGGATCATATCAAAGTTGTCCGACCGACCAACCATATGCTCCGCATAGGCAATCTCTACTTCCGTAGCCATAGTGTAGGCAAAGCCTTTATGCAGCTGTTTCGTCACTGCATCAACAATGGGTGGATAGGCATGGCCATGAATATGCGCTGCCATGTTATTAGCAAAGTCTAGTCGCTTAATGCCATCAACATCGGTGATATAACATCCCTCTGCATGTGTTGCATAAAGCGGGTGAGACCCCTTCAATAAGGTATTTCGACTGACACCGCCAGGTAATGATAATTTGGCGCGTTCAAATAATTCTGCACTGCGTGCATAACTTGGATTATCCATGATCTTTTTCTCTAGGTTTTATCGATGATTCTTGCGCCTGTTTTTGCTACCACTTCGTCAAAACTAACACCTGGGGCAAGTCGTTTACATTCGAATCCGTCTGGTCCAACATCTACGATGGCAAGATCCGTATAGATTCTTGAAATTACTTTTTTTCCTGTCAAAGGATAACTGCAATGTTCAACCAACTTGGCATCACCTTTTTTAGTAACGTGGGTAGTAATAACATAGATTGTTTTCACACCCTGAACCAAATCCATCGCTCCGCCAACACCCGGAATATCATTTTCCGCACCAGTTGACCAATTGGCAATATCCCCCTGTTCAGAAACCTGCATAGTACCTAATACACAGACATCAATATGACCACCACGAATCATAGTAAAACTGTCCGCATGATGAAAAAAGCTAGCACCAGGAATTGCCGTAATCGACTTTTTCCCTGCATTTATTAACTCATGATCTTCTTCACCGGGCGCCGGTGTCGGCCCCATACCCAACATGCCATTTTCAGTATGGTAGATAAACTCTTTGCCCTCAGGGACAAACTTAGCCACTAACTCAGGCATACCAATTCCCAAGTTTACAATCGCACCATTGGGGATATCTTGTGCAGCCAGTTCAGCCATCTGCTCTCTGGTCCAACCTTTTTGAATAACCTCTGTCATGGGTAGGATACTCCCTGCTCAATTAATTCAGACTCAACTAACGGCTTAGCTATCTGTACCAACCGATTCACATAAACACAGGGCGTCACAATCACCTCAGGATCAAGGGCTCCGACATCAACTAATTCCTGAGTTTGTACAATGGTTGTAGTAGCTGCAGTACACATGATGGGATTAAAGTTTCTCGCTGTCTTGTTATAAACAAGATTCCCCATTCGGTCCGCGGCCTGACACTTAACTAAGGCATAATCAGCAGTAAGACTATGCTCCATTACATACTCCCGATCATCGAAACTACGCAGCTCTTTGCCTTCCGCTAAAATAGTGCCCACGGTTGTTGCCGTATAAAACGCTGGTATCCCTGCTCCACCTGCTCTAATACGCTCAGCAATGGTTCCCTGAGGCACCAACTCAAGTTCAATTTTACCGGCCTGATAAAGCGCTGGAAAAACTCGAGACTGGCTTGATTTTGGAAAAGAACAGATCATCTTATCAACGCGCTCAGCAGCAATTAATGCGGCCAAACCCACCTCACCATTACCCGTATTATTACTAATCACCGTAAGGTTTTTTGCGCCCTGATCAATCAGCGCATGAATCAACTCAGTTGGACTGCCCGCTTCACCAAAACCACCAATCATAATGGTTGCACCATCAGGTATGTCGGCAACCGCTTCGGCCGCACTGGCCACTAACTTATTAATCATGTTACTACTTCCTACTTAGAATACAGAAGAACAATCCGTTGGATTTCTTCTGAATAGACTCCTGCTTTTACAGCTGCCATAGCATCTATTGTGTCATGGTCAAAACGCTTCAGAACTTTAAAAATCCTGAGTTCCGATCACTAATTCGTCAGTATATACCTCTGTTCGAAATTGTGGGTAAAAACTTTATTTTTTTAGTTAAAAAACCTTGTTTTTAAAGATTGGTTTTGTGCTTGATGGTAGTTGGTTCATTCAACCGATCTCGACTGCAGGGATGCAGTTGCGAAGCTACTTTCTTTATAAAGAACGGATGGGTTCACGGCAACCAGTGGAATGTATACATAAGTTTGCACCCAAGCTACCATGTTCACTAATTAAAAAGCGGTTTGATCTATAAAGAAGCTTCGATACTTTCCGCCAAAACATCAACCATATAGTCAACTTCAGCATCAGAAATAATATAGGGTGGAGCAAGTATGACATGGTCGCCAGTTTGTCCATCTGCTGTGCCTTGATTTGGGTAACACATTAGGCCTCGGTGCATGGCATTTTTCATTACTTTTAACCATAGGTCTGAACTTTGTTCGAAAGGCTCCTTGGTCTCTTTGTTCTTAACGAATTCCATCGCCTGCATTAGTCCGCGACCTCGAATATCACCTACATGCGGATGGTCCGAAAATTTAACCTCGAGTTTTTCGCGTAGATAATCGCCCATGGTAGCAGCACGTTCTACTAGTTTATCTCGACGCATTATTTGTTGCACCGTTAATGCCGCTGCGCATCCAATTGGGTTATTCATATAAGTATGGCCATTCGCTATGTAACCTCGACTATTGGCTATGGCATCGATGATTTGATCTGACATAAGTAGAGCACTGATTGGTTGATAGCCACCAGCCAGTCCTTTGGCAAGCACGATAATGTCTGCGCTTACATTGTCTTGCTCACTTGCATAAAGCGTTCCTGTACGGCCCATACCGCAGAAGATTTCATCAAGAATGAGTAGTATGTCATGGTCATCACAGATGGATCTGATGCGTTTGAAATACGATTCATTGGCATCAACACAGCCTGTTGTTGCACCAACTACGGGTTCACAGATAAATGCTGCAACATTGTCAGCACCGAGCTCATTTATTTTTTCTTCTAAGGCGTTAGCCGCTTGTAAACTGTACTGCTCGGTAGTTTCCGTCGGTTTTTTATAGCGGTACTCAAAATGTGGTTCTGTTAAGTAGGTTCCGGCGAACATGGGTTCGTAGAGGGCACGACGCTGGGTATGGCCGGCGACATTTAGCGTTGCTATGCTCATACCGTGGTAACTTTGTTTGCGGCCAATGATCATGCGTTTGTTTGGTTTGCCAATGTCGACCTGATATTGGCGTGCCAACTTCATGGCATTTTCAACCTGTTCGGAACCGCTACATCCAAAGTTGACATGATTTAGTCCTTTGGGTGCATGATTTGCAATGTCATCGGCAAGTTGTTCTGCGATATCAGTGGCATAAAATACTGAACTAGCAAATGACACCTTTTGTGCCTGTTCATGCATGGCCTCGATGACTTCTTGATTGCCATGACCAATACAGGTTACGCCTGCACCACTAGAACCATCTAAATACCGACGGCCTTTCTCATCTACAATATATAATCCGCTGGCTGAAGTTGCCTTTGGATAGTATTGATTTAAGGAACGATTAGCTAAATGAGTCATGGCCATTTCCACACAATTAATGATTATTATTCAATCAGCTACTCTAGCAACACAATATAATAGAGCGCAACAATAATCGTTAATGTAGAGAACAAATACGTGATCAGAATAAACTATTCTTGAACGCTAGAATAGGCATCTAATTTGTATTGGTATTTCAATCGTTCTGTTTCTGAGTTGCTAAACTTTTTAGCTAACTTCATATACCGTTGACTGGTTTTTTTATCACCCATTAAGTACAGGGTTCTTGCCATAGCAAAATAGAATTCATGATTCTTTCTGTGTAATTTAATGGCATTACGAAAGTGTTTTCGCGCCTGGGTAAGTTGTGATTTTTCTAGATCTTCAATACCAAGGTGGTAATGATAAAATGGATTGCTTTTGCGTTTAATCTCGAGTTCTCTTAAAATTTTATCAGCCGCATGTTCACGTTCTGTTCTTCGATAAAGCACTGCCAGGTTTTCTAGTGCTGAACCATCGTCTGGAGATATTTTTAATGCCAGCAAATAGTTTTGTTCAGCCCAGTCTAAACGACCCATACGTCGATATAACAGACCAAGGTTGGTATAGGCATCAAGTAATTGATCATCCGTTATAATAGCCTGCTTAAAATATGCATAGGCTTGATTGAAATCATTATTAATAAGCGCATCAACACCTTTATTATTATAAAACATCGCCAGGACAGTATTTTTTGTAATGTTCTTTTTGGGATAATAGCTTGAGGGCAACTCCTGGTTAAAATCTACCTCATATACTGTTGATCTAAATTGATAAACGATATTTTCAGAGTATCTTAATTTTTCGAATAACTTTAAATTTACATGCCGATTTAACAAGCTTGTCTGTTCGCGTCTAACCCAAAGCTCTGGGCCATCAACCTGTTGGAATTCAGCGCCATAGCCTGCATAGTCAGCCAAGGCATAAGTCATAATTGTTAAGGAAAGGCAGTTTGCCGTCTTATTCGCAAATGTTTCACTGGCTATTGTATTGGCTTCATTCTCATAGATTAGCGCTAAGCTGGAATGTTCAAAGATGTTATGAGCCAAGGCTTTAACTTGCGATTCATAGGTGACATTCTTTTTAATACTGCTCTCAATAAAAGCTTTCATTTCATCACTGACAGCAAAGACATCCTGTTCCGACTCTATCTGAGTATTTGTATGATTGGGAAACAGTTCATCATGAAGATATCGATCGGTCGAAACCAAAACAGCTGGCGTGGTTTGGCAACCCATTAAAACTAGGGTAGATACTATAAAAACTAAAGTATGTAATTTAGGCATTTAATTACCTCTAATTAATAAAGGTAATAACTAAAATACGCCTCAGCTTAGCAAAGCGCAAATGCCGAACATAAAAACAATGTTTCTGAATGTTACTTTTTTAATGCTTTATCATCAGCCAACATTTGCTTCATTAGTAGTAATGCTGAGGTTTTGGCAACTGTTTTTATTTCGTTTCTATCCGCATGGTCACCGACCTCATAGGTAATAGAATGCACACCATACTCATCAGCAATATACTGTTTAAACACCCCCTTATCTGGGCTAGAGCCAGGCCGCATGTCTACTTCAAATCCCGGCAGAGTTTTGGCAATTGTTTTCAACCAGGTGGTTGAAAACTTGGGCGCCTCTAAACCGTAGTCTTCCGGCATTGTATAGAATAAATTTTTCCATGTAGAATGAAAATCCAGAGCAAATTCGATCTTGCCACCAGCAGCGACAATCGCCTTCATTTTATCTCGAACTAGAATCGTTTCCGGTTGTTCAAAGCCTTTCCAGTCACGGTTCAAATCAACACCAGAACTATTATGCCGCCAATGCCCGTTCTCTACGCCATCAGGATTCAGTAGCGGAACAATCAGCAAATTGACATTGTCACGAAAAAGATTGGCCGTACTAAAGTCAGCAAGTAGTGTTTCTACAAATGGAAAAAGAGCCATTGCTCCTGTCACTTCTGGTGGGTGCTGTCGGCCAATTATAATTAGCCAATCGTTAGAGTCTGAGCGACTTTCTAGCGCCCAAATATCACGCTTCTGCTTCGATTGACCCAATTTATAGCGCTTGAGGTTTTTATTGCTTTCGAATTTATTTAACCAGGAATCATAATAAGCTTCATTTATTATTTCTTGCCCGGCAACCCATAAAGGGCTCTGGTTAACTGATAGCTTAAAATAAGCAGATTCATCCTTTACCTCATGAGCTAATAATTGCCATTGTTTTCCGTCAGAACTAACCTTGGGTTGGTATCGATGCTTGCCATTCTCATAGTGCAGGCTAACCTGAATTTGTTGCGCTTTTTTCGCCGTTACTTTAAAAGCATACCAGGCACTTGGGTTAATAGGATGGTTTTCAGGCTTGATGAGTAACTTATAGGTATGTTTTGAGACTTGCTCACAACCATTAAGGCGTGCAGCGCTGAAGTTTGTTTCAAAGCGCACCTGCTCAAATTCACAGCCAAGAACAGGTAAGTGAAATAAGGCAAATATGCCGACTATAAATCCGATACTAGAACGCTTCATAACTACCTCAAATATTTTGAGTAAGAAAAAAAAGGGTGAACCGAAGTTCACCCTATATGGTACGGGCTAATTACCGCTTAAAGTAATATTTGTAATCTAAGTAGACTGAACGACCGTAGTCGGTATGCGCATCAGCAAAGAATCCAAAATAACGATCCGCTAAAGGCGCTCGCTCGTCCTGAAGGTTGTTTATGCCAAACCGAATACGACTGTCTTCCATTGCGTAGGATAGGCTTAGATTTAAACGCGTCATTGAAGGAATCACATATTGCGTGCCATCACTCAAAGTTAACGAACTCTGATAAAACTCACCAATGCGGAAACCTGTCAATGCAGTCGTATAGTCACCATATTTCCAGCTCAAGCGCATGGATTCACGTGTTTCCTGATTGCCATCTCTGCCAACCAAGTCAGCAAAACCATCAACTGGAATGCTAGGAGGAATCAAACCGCTTTCTTGAGCGTTAACCAATATTTGCGAATCGCCGCCAGACTGCTGTTCAAACTTATCGAGATAAGCAATGTTATAGCGGAAGTTGAATGTACCCGCTGAATCAGTATCTAGGCTATATTCAATACCGATGTCATGGCCTTCAAGAATTCGAGTATCTAAATTAGCGTATTGGTCTGATACCTGAAGTAATTCTCCAGCAGGACAAATTCCTGCCGCATCATAAATGGCGGCGTCTGCAGGATCAATGACTGAGTCACGTACTAATGCAGGATTAAAGTTCTGAGCGCAATTCGAAGTACCTGCTTGCAGACGATAGATTAGATCTAGAATGGTATGGTTTTCTTCACCAAACAAACCAATGGTGTTGTCTTTCTCAATACTCCAGTAATCCAAGCTAATCGTTAGATTCTCAATAGGTGATACCACAAGTCCAACTGAAGTATTTACTGACTCCTCAGGTTGGAGCTCTGAACTACCAGTTGCTATACGCTGAATACTATTTCTACAATCAAGCGTACCAGGACTACCGCCATTCAGATCTGCGTACTCACAGGCCCAATCCGTTCTAGTATTGTTTCGAGCAACAATTTCTTCATTAATGGTTATCAGATTAGGAGCTCTAAATGCCTCTGACCATGAACCACGCACCAATATCTCATCTAAAGGACGCCAGCCAAATGCCACCTTACCAACCGTAGTAGAAACTACATCAGAGAAATCTTCATAACGAATTGCCACCTGTACATCTAAATTTTCCAGGACAGGCATCTGTAGTTCTGCAAACACTGAACTGACATTTCGATCACCACTATTATCCGGTGTAGGACTGGAATTCACTACATCGGAGACGTATGGATATGTATCTCCCTGCCAATCTGTAAAGACAATGGTTCCATCCAAGCGAGGGTCACGGTCATCTTCAAAGGTTTCACGTCGCAGCTCTGCACCAACCAAGAAGCCCGCATCACCACCAGACATTTCAAACAGAGCATTGTTAGAAAACTTAACATCTAAAGAAGTCAGCGTTGCTTCTGATTTTCGGTACACATCAACCAAGGCACGTTCAATATTGCTGTTTATGCCACCTGAAAAAGGATTGTATGCAGCAGAGGTCGGATCCAGAAGCGCTTCTTGTATCAAGGTATTAGATACACGATTATGAGTTACTTCATCCTTCTCAGATCGGGCGTACATCAAAGCCCCTTCCCATTCCCAATCATCCAAACTTCCACGTAGACCACTTAAGACGCGTATGGTTGTACCTTCATTATCAACGATTCTTGGCATTTCAAGATAGCGATAGTTATCGATCTCTAACTCTAATCCTTCACAAGGAACATCCGTACCAATAATTGAATCAGGGAGTCTATTGGGCGAACCGCATGGTCCAAGAGGGTTCCAATAATTTTCTGCACCTACGCGCAGCTTAACAGATGAAAATGAAGCCGAGCCATGGCGATTGATATTGGTATCCGAGTTGTAATAACTAAACTCGTTAAAGCTTTCTAAGCCATCACCAAAGTCATGCACAAATGAAGCATATAAATTAGTTCGCTTTAATTCGGAGGATAGGTCACGGTTTTCATTCAGGTTGTGACGATAGGTTCCCTGACCATCCTCACCACCACAGGTATAGTCATTAATCTGATATTGGCAACGTGGATCACCTAATGGGAAGGTTTCAAACTCACCTGAACTATCAGTAATGTCATTCTGTCTCAGGCTGTGGCTAGATCCAAGACTGGTTCTAACATCATACTGCCCCCAGCGAGAGTTAACACTATTATTTCTAAATGACGTACTACCAAACCAAGGGGAATCTTCTGGTACACGCCATCTTATATCAGCATCAGCCCAACGAGGATCTTCCTGAGAATTCACTCTACCACGCGTATAATAGTTAAAGAATACACTTAGGTTAGATTGTCCGTCATTAAAATCCGATCCCCACTCGAGCTTAAATGTCTCTGTAGTTCGTGAGATTGATTCATAATCTTGATAACGACCACCGATATTAAACCCTTCAAAATTATCTTTCATTACATGGTTCACAACACCCGCTACCGCATCAGCACCATAAATCGCCGAAGCGCCATCTCTTAGTACTTCTACACGATTCAAACCAATCACAGGAATGGCATTCGAGTTCGCCGAGTTAACGGGTACAAAACTTCCGCCCACTTCTTCAGTTTGGAAGGTGGCTGAGTTGACCATACGTCGGCCATTAAATAGTACCAGCGTATTACCAGTACCTAGATTACGTAGGTTAAATGCACCAACATCACCACGGGCTGAATTTACACCGCCACTAATATTTTCTGCTTCACTAACAAAGTTCTGACCATTTTCAGGAATCAGATCCATCAACTCATCACCTGATTCAATGCCCAGAAAAGCGATCTCTTCGGAACTTAGCGTAGTGACAGCCAAAGACTCTTTAGCAAAGGCGCCCTTAATCTGAGAGCCGGTAACTACGACCCGGTTTTCATCTTCTTTCTTCTCTTTGTCATCATCCTCAGCTGCAAAACTACTAACGCCTGTCATTGCGGTTAACACCGCCGCCGCCACTAGATTAAGGTGATTTGTTTTGTTGTTTCTTAGCATTTGATTCCCCTAAGTGTGCTTAATTGTTATAGCTTTTTTTATATGCTGCTTAAATCATGATTAAAAACAGCTATCAACGCAAGTCAAAACTTTAGTCTTGGGCATAACCTATAGTTATAGACAAAGCGCTTTTTGGTCATTAAAATTGGGGGCTTGTACTGTATCAATATGCAGATCATTAAAGCAACAGCAGAGGCATTATGCGGCTCAGGCACATAGAAATCTTTCACGCGATTTACACCACAGGCTCGATAACCAATGCAGCAAAATTACTGCATGTATCTCAACCGTCCGTCAGCAAGGTGTTAAGTCATGCGGAATTACAGCTTGGTTTTCAGCTCTTTTCACGTGACAAAGGACGATTAACGCCTACACCCGAAGCCGAAATGCTATTCATTGAGGCAGACCGAGTTTTTAACCAAATGTCGACCATTAATGATTTGGCTGAGAACATTCTGCATAACCGCAAAGGCCAAATTTCTTTAGCAACTACACCGGCCCTTGGTTTTGAAGTGATACCTGAAATTACCAATCACTTTTTAAGCCATAACCCCGGCGTAAAAGTTAACATCAATACCCTGCACAATCATAATTTGATTAATCATCTGCTTAAGCAACAATCTGAATTAGCGATAATGTTCGATCCTCAACAGTCGCCAGATATTAAACAACATAAATTTGGCACCGGTAAGTTGGTCGCGGTAATGCCAAATCAGGATGACTACCCTGATGGCGCGCAACTCCGTTTAAAGGACATACAAGACCGTCCATTTATCAGTATCAAAAAAAGTGGTCCGTTGGCAGATTTAGTAAGCTTAGAAGTAAACCAGTTAAAACATCGATCAAAATCTATTATTCAAGTCGACACCTACTACATTGCCATCTGTATGGTTAAACAAGGGCTTGGGTGGTGCATGATTGATGAGTTTACTGCCCATGCAAATAGAGCCGACAATATACGTATTCTGGATCTTGATAAAGTCATCAGCTTTCCAATCGTCGGTCTAACCTCTGATTTAAAACCGTCCTCTCGTATTACCGATGCCTATATAGAGCAAATAGCCGAGTTCTTTAGTAACAGAAATAAGGCTAATAACTAGCCTATAGCCTCGGGTTATAGGAATAGCAATGATCATTACTGTTGTATTTTGAGAGACCAGATATCATTTGCTTATTATAAGTAAAGCGACTGACATCATGCAATTACACCCACCTTACCTATTGTTTTTAGGTGATGCCAAAGATCCATTTTCGATAAAGCTCGCCCGTGGCGTGGTCGATTGGCGACCTGAATTAGCCTTGGCTGAATTTGCTCTTCCAGGCTGCACAGAAACGACTGGCATTCAATCAATGGACATAGCCACCGCTCGCGCTAATGGGGCCAAATCCTTTGTTATTGGACTGGCAAACAGTGGCGGGACAATCCAAGACAACTGGCTAGATTGTATAAAACTGGCGATTCAATCCGGTATGAATATTATTTCGGGTATGCATCAATCGTTAAATGACATTCCAGAACTTAAACAACTCGCCAAACAACATAACGTCGAACTACAGGATATTCGCAAACCTCAACAAACCTTTAAAACGGGTACCGGACAACCACGCTCAGGCAAACGATTATTGGCAGTCGGCACTGATTGCTCTGCCGGAAAAATGTACAGCACCCTTGCCATAGAAAAAGCCATGCGCGATAGTTTTTCAGTCAGTTTTCGCGCCACGGGACAAAGTGGCATTTTAATCGCAGGAGAAGGCATCGCCGTGGATTGTGTTGTGGCTGATTTTATATCAGGTGCCATTGAAGAGTTATCGCCGGCCAATGAGCCCGATCACTGGGATATAATTGAAGGCCAGGGTTCACTCTTTCATCCTGCATTTGCCGGGGTAAGTTTAGGCTTATTACATGGCGCTCAACCCGATGCATTGGTACTATGTCATGTAGAAGGTAGAGACTCCATGCGCAGCTTAACTAACCGGCCATTACCGAGCATTGAGCAAACCATTGAAGTCAATCTTCAGGCAGCGAAAGTAACGAATCCAAAGGCTAAATTTGTTGGTATTTCAGTAAACACCTCTGCCCTAGAAGAACAGCAGGCGCTCGAACAATGTCAGCGCTACGAAGATCAATTTGGTTTACCCACCATCGACCCTTTACGTCATGGTGTGGCAAGGATAATAGAAAATTTATGAGGCAAATTCATCATAACAATAGCAGTTGGCAACTTGCCCGAGCATTTATAATTTCACGCGGCGCCAAGACCCAAGCCGATGTTATTCAAGTAGCCATCACAGAGGATGATCAAACAGGCATGGGCGAATGCGTTCCTTATGCACGCTATGGCGAAACACTAGCCTCAGTTGCCGCACAAATTGACTCAATAGCAGCGCAATTAGCCGAGGGACTTAGTCGCGAGGACTTGCAACCTCTATTACCAGCTGGCGCAGCTAGAAATGCTATTGACTGCGCCCTTTGGGATCTTGAAGCCAAGTTATCTGGCCAATCGGTATCACAACGAAGCAAACTCGCCGCAGCAACTGAATTAGTTTCTGCCCAAACCTTGAGCATTGATACCCCAGAAGAAATGGCCAAGGAGGCAATGCAACATAAAAACTGCCCACTGATCAAAGTTAAACTGGATGCCAATCAAGTGGTCGATCGTATGCGAGCTGTTAATCAGGTCGCTCCCGATAGTAAATTTATTATTGATGCCAATGAAGCCTGGAGTTTAGAGCTTTTAAACAGCATCAGCGATGATCTTGAGTCCTTAGGAGTCACTCTGATTGAACAGCCTCTTGCCGCTGATAAAGATGAAGATCTCGTTAATTATCATGGCAACATTGCACTCTGTGCCGATGAGTCATGCCATACCCATACTGATATCCCTAAACTTGCCAATCGATATCAAGCGATTAATATTAAACTGGATAAAACTGGCGGACTAACCGAAGCCATTCACACCGATAACCTCGCTAGAAAGCATAATATGCAGGTGATGGTCGGCTGTATGGTTGGAACATCTTTGGCCATGGCGCCGGCAACATTACTCGCTGCAAATGCAGAATATGTTGATCTGGATGGGCCGGCGCTGTTGGCAGAAGATGTTGCCAATGGGTTTAGGTTTAATAATGGCACCATGAGTGCCCTTGACCCAAGATTATGGGGTTCAGCCTAGGTTTCTATCAACCTTATTTATCCAATCAGATTTGAAATAGACAACAGTGCTTATGCTCTAAGGTTTTTTTCGATACAATTGATTTACGATCCAGTTCTAGTCGTTCATGGACCACAAAATCATTGCACGGGAGAATCAAATGCCTTGGTGGGGAATTCTTTACATCATTGTGCTGTCAATACTCAGTATTGCCGGCATCACCGAACAGTTTCGAACCAAGCAAATTAGCCATGGTCTAGCAACGCTAATTAGTCTTATTATCTTCTGTGCTTTCGTCGCCGGATATTTTCGTGCTGATGTTAGCGCAAGCATTGGTATCTGGTGTCTACCGATGCTCATTTTAGTTTCGATTTATGATTGGTGGCTCTCTAATTATGATTTGCAGCCCGGTTCAGATAATTTTATGAAACCGATGCCCGATGCAAAGTCGCGACTCAATGACATGAGCGCCATGTTAATTCTAGTACCGGCATACATTGCTGGATTGATACTCTGTTATCGAGCCTATCTTGCCTGATACTTATTTAATAAAATCTGCTCGCCTAAGCCTACGAGTACCTGATGAAGAAGATGCCCAGGCTTTGTTGGCATTATTGAATCAAGAAGATTTTATCTTAAATATTAGGGACAAAGAAATCCGCACAATTGCACAGGCGAAACAAAATATTATCGATGAAATTTTGCCGCACTTTAAAGCGCATGGTTTTTGTCTTTATGCCATAGATACAGATCAAGATAGATTTATCGGTCTTTGCGGATTAATTAAACGACCTGAACTAGACATCCCCGATATCGGTTATGCGCTGCGAACTGAGTTTCAGAATAAAGGTTATGTGACTGAGGCCGGTAAAGCAGTCCGTGACTATGCTTTTAACCAGTTAGCTTTGGATAAATTTGCGGCCATTTGTAATCCTGAAAACTTGGCCTCTATTGCAGTACTAAATAAAATCGGAATGCGTTTTGTAAAAGGCTTTCATATGGAATCTGACAACAAGATGTTAAAGTATTTTGAGCAAATCAAAGGCATACCGATAAGAGACTGTAGAAACCTCGGACCTAAAACTGAGCAACAGCTCAATCAAATCGGCATCAGCAACTTACAAGACATTAAAACCCTTGGCGTTATAAATACCTATTTAAAACTCGAAACCTTAGCAGATTTCAAACCCAGTCTTAACTTTCTCTATGCCTTAGAAGGCGCAATACAGGACAGAACTTGGCAAGACATTGCTGCTGAACAAAAGCACGACCTAGTGATGGCTCTAGAATCACGACGCGATTTAAATGCATTGTTTGAGAAATCAAATGATCAGTGACGACCAAATCTTAACCGCCTGCCAGCAATGGGTAGAACAATTTATTGTGCAGCATTCGATTTGTCCCTTTGCACGACCAGTAGTCGAGTCACAACAGCTCGGCTATAAACTGATTTCAGCAACAGATACTGAACAGTCTTTGATTGAGGTGATGGGACAGATTCAACAATTGCAGGTTAACGAAGAACCCGAAACACTGCTCATGATTTTACCGGCTTGGCAAAATGACTTTAATGGTTTCTTAAATGTTTTGGATATCGCTAATGTGCTACTTGATGAGCATGATCTTAAATCGACCTTTCAACTAGCAAGCTTTCATCCAGAGTATCTATTTGAAGGTGAGCCGGAACAGGACTGTAGCCATTATACTAATCGCTCGCCTTGGCCAATGATTCATATCATTCGACAGCAAAGCATCAGCAATGCATTAAAGTCCTTTGCTAATCCTGAACGAATACCAGAACGTAATATCGATTTAATGAATCAGCTAGGTAAAGCCCATCTCAAGACCCAACTCGAACAGTTACAGGGATTAAAAACAGATGAGCAGTAGCGAAGAATTTGATGTCATCATTATTGGAGCGGGTGCTGCCGGATTGTTCTGTGCCAGTCAATCAGGAGCTCGAGGATTAAAGGTCCTGCTCTTGGATCATGCTAATAGAGTAGGTAAGAAAATCTTAATGTCCGGCGGCGGTCGATGTAACTTCACCAATATGTATTCAAGCCCAGAAGATTTTATTTGCCACAATCCCCATTTTGTTAAATCGGCACTTAGTCAATACAGCCAATGGGATTTTATCAACCTGGTCGAAGCCTATGAAATTCCCTATCATGAGAAAGCCCTTGGGCAATTATTCTGTGACAATAAATCCAGCGACATCGTCCAAATGCTGGTCAGAGAGGCACAAAAACAATCCGTAGAGATTAGAACTCATTGTGATATCAAAACTGTAGTAGTGGATTCTGGCAACTATCAATTAACCACCTCCCTTGGCGCATATCAATCAAAATCACTGGTCATTGCGACTGGCGGCTTATCGATACCCACCATGGGAGCGACAGGTTTTGGCTACGACATTGCACGGCAGTTTGGCCATCAGGTTTTAGAAACTCGACCAGGGCTTGTACCTTTTGTATGGGATACAAGACGACAAAAGAATTATGATTACCTAGCCGGGGTGAGCTGCTTGGTTCGAATGCACTGCAATGATGCGAGCTATCATGAAAATATGCTCTTTACTCATCGAGGTATAAGCGGACCAGCAACATTAAAACTATCGAGTCATTGGCAATTTGGTCAAAAAATCCGTATCGATTTTCTACCCGATATAGCAGTTGATGAGCAATTAATACAGGCTAGAACACAGGATCCTAAACGAACTTTAGGCAAGTGGTTAAGACAATTACTGGTTAAGCAGGTAAGTGAATGGTTACTTACACAAATAGATGAAAATCTTACCAATAAAACCTTGGCGAACCTAAGTAACGCAGAGATCAGTTCAATTGCACAACATATAAATCATTGGCAGTGGACGCCTTCAGATACTGAGGGTTATCGAACAGCAGAAGTAACCATGGGTGGTGTTGATACGGATCAGCTCTCATCAAAGACCCTAGAATCAAAACTATCACCCGGGCTGTATTTTATTGGCGAGGTGGTGGATGTTACGGGACAACTTGGTGGATATAACTTCCAGTGGGCATGGTCTTCAGCCTATGCAGCAGCACAGGCAGTGTAAATATGGCACCGAGTAATTGGTTTCTATACTTGATTGAAACGGCAAGCGGCAATCTCTATACAGGAATTACCACCGATGTGAATCGACGTTTTGAGGAGCACCTAAGTGGTACAGGTTCAAAGTACTTAAGGGGAAAAGGGCCACTAAAATTAGTCTTTCAACAGCCGGTTTCAAACCGATCAATTGCCAGTCAACTTGAAGCCCGGGTAAAAAAACTGAGTAAAAAAGACAAACTAAAATTACTTGATCAGCCGGAAAGATTGTCTGATTTACTGGCCGCCTTAAGCAGTGAGGAATCCAATAGTTCGTAACCAAGCTGTTCCGGCAATTGATAAACCTTTCCCGAATCCGTTACAGGACATCCAAACCGGAGCTTCTGTGCTACTAACTGTAAATCAACATCAGTATTTTCTGAACCATAAAGTCGGTCACCCAAAACCGGATGCTCAATGGCTGCCATATGCCGGCGAATTTGGTGCTTACGACCGGTTTGAATTTGAACTTCAACCAAGCTTAAATTCCGCTCTGAATCTGTTGCTAATAAGCGCACCAAGCTAAGCGCTTTTTTGTCATCCAGAGTGTGTTCAATTGCACATTGTTCCGTTTCAATAATTCCTTCAACAACGGCCCAATAAATTTTCTGAATATCATTATTGATAAATTTAGTGGTAAATTCTTGTACCAACGACTTACGATGCGACAAAATAATTAATCCAGCCGTCATTTTATCGAGTCGATGCACAACAAAGGTAGGCCGTTGAAGTTTCTGTTCGACATGACGACCAATGCTGTTTGCATCACCCCATTTACTGCCCTGACTTGCCATGCCTCTAGGCTTTATCCAGACACTATAGTCCTTCTCATCAGCTAGGCACAATGCCGGCACTATGGTTTGTGAAAGTATCTCAGGGTTATAATAAAAGTAAAGTTGCTGGCCTGGTTTAAGTTGTTTTTTTAAGCGTCGCAAGCGTTGCGGTTTGCCTTTGCTTTGCAACCAAACTGCACCCAACTGTGCCGCATTTTTTAATGCCCCACGTGATAGCTCGGTGCGTTTTTCCAGTGTCTCAAGAGCAGAAGCTTCTACTTCAATTTTTACTTGAAACTCCTGTGCAACTTGACTCACTTATTGTCACCAAACACAATCACCTTGCCAGATAACTGCCTAACCACGAGTAGAGAAACGATAAATGTTGCCGCATAAATAGCCACATCTGACCAGAGCTTAAAGATAATACTGCCTGTTACAAACAGCATGCTATAGGCCATGATTACTGCCGAGATCCATATCACACCGAGTAATTTAAGGTTCGGTTGAACTAGGTTAGGATCCGCATAATCACCCCAATTACCGGCGGGTTTAACCCGATCATAAAACGCCTGCAAAACTTTTGCCTCAGTTGGCGCTGTCAGCAAGGTAACTGCTAACCAAGCAATGATGGTGAAACTAAGGGTGAACATAAAGCCCTTCGGATTTTCTATAATCGGCAATGTCCAAGATGGATCATCAGCACCTAATATAAATTGCACAATGGCATAGCCGATAAAGGGTGCAATGGTGCCAACAATTTCAGACCAGGCATTGATGCGCCACCAGTACCAACGCAAAATTAACACCAAGCCAAGACCGGCACCAGTTTGCAATAAGAAATTCCAGACCGCTGAAATCGAATTAATATTTGCAGTCACTCCAGTCGCCACACAGATCATGACCAATATGGAAATACGCGACACGAATAGCGTTTGTTTATCACTGGCATTCGGCTTAATGAACGGTTGATAGAGATCGTTAATGATATAACTGCTGCCCCAATTCAATTGCGAAGCCGTGGTACTCATATAGGCCGCAAAGAACGCTGCCAGCAACAGGCCTTTAAAACCCGTTGGAAGAAAATCCTTCATCGCCATAACATAACCCAGTTTGGCATCAGCAGCGGCCAAATCAGGATATAAAACCACACAAGAAAGCGCCACCAAAATCCACGGCCAAGGACGAATACAGTAATGCGCTATTTGGAAATAAAGATTGGCATACAAGGCATTCTTTTCATCTTTAGCGCTCATCATACGTTGCACTACATAGCCACCGCCACCGGGCTCAGCACCGGGGTACCAGGAGTTCCACCAGGGTAGAACCAAAAAGGCTAAAAAGCTTCCTAAGCTAACGGTTAATACGCCAGCAACTCCGACTGGATCGTCATTAAAATTTGGAAAGAAACGAATCGCCTGCTCAGGAATCGCAGCTTTGAGGCCATCAATACCGCCAATTTGGTCAGAATTAACCACCATTACTGCCAGAATAATGCTGCCGGTCATGGCCACGGTAAACTGTACAATATCGGTATAAACAACACCCAGCAAACCTGAAAACCCCGAATAAACAAAGACAATTAACATCGCGACAAAGGTCCACATCAGAGCATCTTCTGAGCTCATGCCGAAAAAGACCTGCAGTAAAGACATCAGCGCCAGATTTACCCAGCCGATAATAAGTGCATTTACAAAAATGCCCATATAGATGGCTTTGAAGCCTCTTAAAAATCGTGCAGGTTTACCTGAATAACGAATACTAACCAATTCAACATCGGTCATAATTCCTGCTCTTCGCCAATAGCGAGCAAAGAAAAATGTCGTTAACATGCCACCGGCTAATAAATTCCACCACAGCCAATTGCCCGCAATACCGCCCTGCCGAACCAGTTCAGTAACCGCCAAGGGGGTATCGGCAGCAAAGGTAGTCGCAACCATCGATGTTCCGGCCAAGACCCAACTTAACTGACGTCCACCGAGGAAAAAATCACCGGTGTTTTTGGCCCGTCGACTGAAGCTCAAGCCAATGCCAATAATCAAAGCAATAAAGCCAATAATTATGGCGTAATCTAAAAAAGCGAGCTCAATGGTTTGCTGCATAGTTGTATCCTATTGTTCTTGTTATATTTGCTGGATACCGTCTATCCAGACTTGCTTAACATCGTGTTGTTTACTTAGAGAGACCAAATTTGCCCTACAACCTTCTCTTATAAGTCCAACAGAGTCGTCAATATCTAAAAGTTCGGCAGGGTTACGACACACCAAATCGGCAGCTTCGGAAATCGAAAGACCTAAAAAACTGATGGCATTTTTTAATGCCTGATCTTGGGTAAGCAGAGCCCCTGCTAATCGACCATCCTGATCGGTTAATCGATCTTGGTCTCTTAAAATGGTTTCGCCAAACCAATTAAAGGCTTCATCATCCGTGCCCACTGGCGGCATTGAGTCAGAAACCAAAATCATGTTGGAATTAGCTCGATATGCCATCCTTGCTAAGGCCGGATGGACATGAATACCATCCATGATAAATCCGTAATAACAAAAGCCATTTAACGCCGCACCAATAACCCCAGGCTGACGTCCAGATATGCCTGACATGGCATTGTAGAGATGGGTGTAAACCGTAGCTCCAGCCTCATCAGCATCAACACACTGATCATAATTTGCATTAGAATGACCGATTGAAACTACACAATCATGATCAATTAATTTTTGAATATCATCACTACTTACCATCTCTGGGGCCAGGGTGAGTAACTTAGCTCCGATGTCAGTACGTTGATAAATAGCCATTTCTGCAGCGGCTATGGGCCGAATATAATCGGCATCATGCACGCCTTTCTTTTGTTCACTAATATGCGGCCCTTCAAAGTGAATGCCGACCACACCTAGTTCCGGGCGCAGCATTGCTTGAGCCACCGCATCGGCAGCTTTTTGCATTTGCTCTGCTGTATCGGTCACCAAGGTCGGAAGCCAAGAAGTGGTGCCGTAGCGTTTTAAAACCGAAGCAATGGTTTCAATGCTGCTGATATCAGGCGCATCATTAAACAATACCGAGCCGGCACCATTGACCTGAAGATCAATAAATCCCGGGCATAAAATGCCACTCATATCACATTCTGCCAGACCAATTTTAGTAATTGATTTAATAATGCCCGCTTCAATAACCAGTCGGCGAGGTTTGACCTTACCGTTGGGTAAAAGACATTTAGTTGAAAGCACAACTGAAGATGGCATCATTAAATAGTTTCCGTCACTTTCTTCAAACCTTCGGGGTGGTCTGGATCAAAACCAAGCTGTCGTCCAGCTCGTTCTAAATCTAGATAAAATCGTTGCAGCATACAGAGCGGTTCTATGCGTGGGTGTACTGAATCCATGGCCGGAGCCAGGGGAATAATTTCAGCACCTCTTTGAGCTAGACCTTTACTCTGGTCTGAGTGCACTTCGGCAGACTCATCATTGATGTGTAGATCAATGATTTTAAAATGTTCAGAAACAATGCGCACGGGGCCATGTAAAAACTCAGCACTACTAAAGGCCTCAGCCTGGACTGCACAAACTTCTTTCAACTTCAGTGCCACTTCCATGCCAACAGCAAATCCAAAGCCTCGTCCGATTACAATCATATGGCCGA
>Ga0316204_10003092_pt1 | contig 34766 bp, 28 predicted proteins | sample 6monrhotite_MG_2_FD_205661 | JGI IMG/M metagenome (GOLD analysis project Ga0316204, IMG submission 205661) | Microbial mat bacterial communities from mineral coupon in-situ incubated in ocean water Damariscotta River, Maine, United States -... | ecosystem: Environmental > Aquatic > Marine >... | reverse complement strand
CGAAGCAACCAATTGGCAGTTTAATTTCGAATGGACCCAAACTTCACAAACTGAAAGTGGATTCGTTCGAAACTCATCGAGCTGGTTGATTCATAGCAACGTTCGTCATGGGTTGACTCATAATGGCGAAGTATTAGGAGTTGGCCTTGGCCCAGGTGGAAACGCTCAATATATGGAGGTGGCTTGGGTGAAGGGGCTGTCTAGAATTGGTGGGGCACTAGAAAGATTCGTTCATAATAATGATTTCTATCTGGTGGCCTTCCCTGAAGAATTCAACCGTAGGTGGATTGATTATAATATTCGTGGCTTTGTTGAGTGGAAATTCGACAAGCTTCTCATTTCTGGTTCCCTCTTTTTTACTAATTCGTTGAACTATCAATGGGAGACAAGATTTGACCCTAACAATACCTCTCCGTTTCCCAATGCACCTGGTGTTGACAGAACAAACTGGAATCTGGACATCAAAGCCTCTTATACTTTATAGTCGCTTTGACCAGGAATCGTGAATCTCCACAAAGGTAGTATTCAAATCTTTGGTGATACCCCAGGCAGGATAATGCGCCTTCATCTTCGATAAATCAGAAATATAACACATGTGATCGCCTGAACGATTTTGATCGCTATACTGGTAACGCATAGGCTTACCAGAAATAGAGGAGATCAACTCAAATGCTTCAAGAATAGAGACCGAATTATCTCTACCCCCACCTAGGTTATATACTTCCCCAACTCGTGGTGCTTTTAAAAACTCCTCTATGAAACGGGCTACATCAAAAGAGTGGATGTTATCACGTACCTGTTTGCCTTTGTAGCCAAAAATGGTGTACTCTCGCTCTATCAGATTACATTTGATCAGGTAGCTCAAAAACCCGTGGAGCTCTACGCCACTATGGTTGGGGCCGGTAAGACATCCTCCGCGCAGGCAGCAAGTGGGCATATCAAAATACCTTCCATACTCTTGCACCATTACATCTGCCGCCACTTTGGAGGCTCCAAAAATGGAATGCTTTGACTGATCAATTGTAAAACTTTCTTTGATACCGTCATGGTATTCGGCATCTGTATAATCCCAACGGGTTTCTTTTTCAACCAAATTGAGGTTGTTTGGCGCATCACCATATACTTTATTGGTAGACATGTGCACAAAAGGCACATCGGTTGAATACTGTCTTAATGCCTCAAGCAGATTAAGCGTCCCCACGGCATTCACATCAAAATCATCGAATGGACGGCTTGCCGCCAGGTCATGACTAGGCTGGGCAGCCGCATGCACAATGGCATCGGGCTTCACCTCCTGTATCAACTGTTGTACAGGTCCGCGGTCGCGAATGTCCAGCTCACTATGTCCATAGTTAGCATAAGTGTCTTTGAGTCGCGCCACATTCCATGTAGTGTCTCCGCCTTTTCCAAAAAAATCCTCGCGCATGTTGTTGTCTACCCCATGCACTTTCCAGCCTTGTTCGGCAAAGAAACATACTACTTCACTTCCAATGAGTCCACCCGAACCGGTGACCAGCAATGTCTTCATGATTGAATAATTTGAGCACGCTATTTTAGGCTTATTTGCCACCTGCACAACGCAAGTGGCTATTTTTTTTTTATGCTATGAAAAATAAGTAATGGAATAAGAAAGAAACGGCCCTTTAACTCTATTGCTTGTTCCAATCAACAAGGTCGCCTCAAAATCAGTTTATGCTTCAGAAAGCGAAGCACAAACTGAGTATTGGTGATTAAATAGCGTTTAAAAAGCCTCTTGGGCTCCTGAGAAAGCCTGAACAGCCATTCGAGGCCATTGCGCTGCATCCATGTGGGTGCTTGCCTGAGCAGACCTGCATGAAAGTCGAAAGCCGCCCCCACTGCCATCATGGCTGAGTTTACCTTGCCTTTATGATTTGCCACCCAAAACTCTTGCCTGGGACAGCCTCTACCTACCAGGACAACCTGTGCCCCACTTTCATTGATCTTCAAAATGTCCTGATCATCTTCTTCAGGCGTGGCCTCTCTAAACCTATCCACGTGTATGCCACAGATAACCACTGCCGGGTATTCCTTACCGATGAAATCCTTCAGTTTGCCTAAGGTGGTTTCGGTGCTGCCATACAAATAAACCCTAAGGCCCAGCTTGTTGGCCTTTTTGAGCACCCACAAGGTCAATTCCGGTCCGTACACCCTGTCTTTCATGCCCAGCCTGTAAAAACTATTCAAGGCCCACCTCACGGGTTGTCCGTCCGGTACAATCAGGTCTATCTGGTTGATCTTGTTCCGCAAGGCTTCATTTTTTACACTTTCCATCAGACCATGCACAGCCAGTGCAGATACACCAAAACTATTTCTTTGCAGAGCATGCTCTATGATAATGTCTGAGGCACTTTCATAATCAACATCTGCGTACCTAGGCACAAAGAGCGGGTAAGTCTCAAATGGGGTAGTCTGGCCTGGCTTTGGATTTGACATCATGAATGAAGCTGCTGCAAAACTGCGGCATGGAACTGATTTATAAAAGCCTTCTGAGAAAATTGCTCTGCCCGTTCTCGTCCTTTTTTGATGAGTACCGCTCTTGCCTCTTTGCTTTCAAGGATTAAAAGCGCTTTATATAGCCCTTCCTCATCATCTTGTTCGAAAGTCAAAACAGCTTCTGCCCCAACTTCCATGAGGGCTGGCTGATCTGAAATTACAACGGGGATACCTGAATTCATGGCTTCTAAAACGGGAATGCCAAAGCCCTCTTCTTTGGAAGGGAAAACATAACAGAATGCCTTTTGATATAAGCTGCCCAGCAACTCATTGGGCACAAAACCAGGCATGATCACCCTGTCATTCAAGTCCAGGTCCTTTATCAGTTTTTTCAGTTTAGAGTAGTCGTCATGGAAAATACCTACTGCCCTGGAGCCAGCTAATACCAGATAGAAATCCTGAAAATAGTCCTCCTTAACCAGGAGGGCAAAAGCCTTTACCAATACGCCTAGGTTTTTCCGTCTTTCGAAAATGCCAACGTGTAATAAATATTGAGCGCCAGCAGGGATACCCAGTTCATCTAAAGGCTGTGGAGCGTAGTCAAGTGTTTTTGGAGCCTGGTACACTACCGAAGCCGGTAATTGTGCACTTACATGTTTTTTGGCCTTTTGAGCGATATATTGGGTAGTCACCACCATGGCCGATTGCCTACTAAGACCCAGAGAGACAGATTTAAGAAAGTACCAGCGCCAAACTGGGTTATAAGCGCCATCGAGCTCCCAGTAGAAGGTGTCGTGCACTACCGACAACCCTCGAGCGCCAAACTTAATAGCGGGCAAAAGGTAATCAGGGGCCACAACCATATCCACTCTTTTGAAGAGGATAATCAGCGGCAGGCAGCATTGCTTCCAAAAGAAAAACACCGCATGATTGAGCAACTTCTTAAAAACATTGACCTTGCCTCTTAAAAAGGTAGTCTTGTTTACCCATTCCCAATCGGGGTAAATCACGTATTCCACCTCTTGCTGATCTGAATCCTGTAGTCCCTTACAGAGTTCGGTCGTGTAGGTTCTGATACCCGTAAGAGCCTGTAGCAAGTGAAACGAATCGATAAGTACCCTCGGCTTCTTCTTCATCGATCAAGCAGTATTTAAATTCATCTTGCCCCTCAAGTACGCCCTTCTTCGGGTTTGATAATAAGTTTCGGCATGGCCAATAAACCACCATGAAACCAGGCAAACGTAGATGTAAACTTCTGCATTGGCCGTGAAAAGTGGCAGTATGAGTCCAAACTTAACCGAAGCGGCCACAAAGGAAATAAGCCCATCTTTTCTGCTCTCAGCCATTCTGTAAGCCCTCCAGGCATTGCGAATGCCCAAGTACAACATGGCGATATAAAGCAGCATACCAATGACCCCCATTTGCACGCCATATACCAGGAATTGATTTTCACCGCCAACAATCAAATCTTTCTCTACACCACCGGCATTGCCACTCATGGCCAGGCCAATGCCCATGGGCTCGGCTATGATGCTATTTACGGCATTGAGCCAGTCTACAATGTGAGTCTGGCTGGATGAGTTTTCAAAAGTGAGCGTATCTATGACGAAAAAGAGTATCTCCTCTGAGGCAAATAATACCACATACAGACCTATGAGTACAAAGCCGATGAACCCTGTAAACAAGATTTGATAATAGCGCAGCAAAACCGCCATAAAGGAGAGCATGAGGAAAAATGCCACGAATGATGCACGTGAGTAAGCAAACAAGACACAGAAGAATGCCGATAGCAGAATGACGGTGTACTTGTATTTGTTGATTTTGATAGGAACAAATAGCAAAAAGAACAAGCAGGCAGCAGTGGTGATGAGCATGGAAGAGGACAACTCAAGTGGGTGGGCGAAAAAGGAGCCATAGCGTGGACGCCCCCCTTCGGCTTCAAATGTCCAGGCCAGGCCATATATACCGGTAGGCTCCTCCCCTTTTATGTCCAGGTTGTACTTGGCATAGCCTGCATAAGTATGAAAGTGGGTGCCCGCTACTTTTTCTACAGTAACCAAAATGCAGGCCAGCACAGAAATGACAAAGATGATCTGGAAAATTTTGTTCCATTGCTCAAACTTAATATTGACGTTTCTGCCGAAGAAATAGAAAATACAAATGAGCAATATGTTCTTCACATAAATGGCCCTGTTCACCACTGTGGCATCTCCTTTACCCAGTACAAAGAAAATTACAGTAAGGCCTAGAAATGCCAAAAAACAACGATCAAGAAGAGAAAAATGCCAGTTGACCTTGGCCACATTTTTCTGCCCAAATATCCACACAAAAAGGGCACTGAAGATTACTAGTTCTTTTGAATACTGAATAATGCGGGCTAATATCTGAGACTCAAAAACCTGGTAGGTAAATGAAAGAAACAAGGCATACACCGGAAAGAAGATGACCGCATAGAGTAAAACACATTCCAGCTTACCCTTGCTGATGCCCATTAATGTGTACACCAATAGCACAAAATAGGCAAGCAGCAATATGGTTGCGATCAGATACATCATCGATTCGATGCGGCAAGGTTAGCAGTTTTTAACTTCACCACCTCATCATAGAGTTCGATTAGGTTGCGGTACCCTTGTTCTTCAGAGTACTTACCCAGGTATTCGTTATAGGCATTGTCTCCTAATTGCTTCGCTTGAGGTTCATTTTGCTCCAACTGTTCAACGGCTGCCAGCAAGTCTTCCAAGGCTTCATATTTCAACCCATTGTACCCGTCTATCACCATAGAACTCATGGCACCCCGGTCTCTGGAGATCACTGCCTTCTTATGGGAAAAAGCCTCCAGTATCACCATGGGCATGCCTTCGTAATACAATGAAGGGAAAATAACAGCCTTGCACCTGCGCATATGGTCCAGAACTACCTCCCGGCTTTGTTCGCCCAGGTATTTCACGTTTGGAAAATCGTCAAACTCAGCTGCATTGTCAGACTTACCTATGAGCACAAATTTAGACTGATGGTTGTGCCTGAACAGATGAAGCAGGTCTTGCAAGCCTTTATAATCACCTATTTTACCCACAAACAAAAAGAAGTCTTCATGAGAAACGGGCAAAGGGTCATGGCCTATGAAATTAGGTTTGACACTGACCTTGCCTGCCGGCAGCCCTCCGGAAATCAACTTATCTTTCTGAAATTCTGTAAGACAGACGTATTGGTCGATTTGATGCTCCCAGGTTCCTTTATTACGATGATGTTGTATCACGCTGGCCTGTGCTGCCGTGGCCATGTAGGAGTTTCTGTAGCATTTGTATTTTACGGAATTGTAGAGATTTTTGCCAAGGCACTGTTCACAAACCGCACCCTCTCTAAACATCAGGCTATTGGTGCAGACCATCTTATAGTTATGGAGAGTTTGCACCACAGGCAGGTTCTTGGCCTGGCACACCTGATACACCACCGGAGTAATGATTGGGAAAGTATTGTGTACGTGACATATATCCGGTTGCTCCGCATCGATGAAATCGGCCAATTCTGCTGCAACAACGCTGGAAGATAGCAGTGAGCCGTACATCTTGATCCGCTGAAATGGCCCCAAACCCTGTAAATCGGAGTTGTCTTTCACAAACTGTAGCACTTCATGACCATGATGTTCCAGCACTTTTTTTTCTTCCGCCACAACGGTTTCCTCGCCCGTCTTGCCAATGTAAATGTTATGAACCTGCAGAATCTTCATCCAACTATTTTGTCAGGTCCTAATTTAATGGATTCAATCAAGGGCAACAGGAAATTAGGCCTCACAATTTTCCATTCTAGTGAAATGCTTATTTTGCTTGGTTTAGATGGGATTTATGGCCGACCAATCATGAATTTTATAATTTCAAGCACTGTTGTCAGGTTAAAATTGATTTTGCCATAAAATGACCACGAAAATAATCAGGGGAAAGATTTTTCAGTGTATCTAAATTGTAAGCCCCTCCCTGAAGGGAGAAACGAAACCATCCCTCCAGGGAAATATAAGGGCGTTTTTTAGACTGATCTGCCTTTCGAAAAATCTTTCCCCGAACACTAGTGAATTTCAAGCCATCATAGACAAGCCTGTGAAATGAAGACGGTTCACCAGTATTCAGAATACCCTCACATAGAGAAATACGCTCGCCTGGAAAGTCTCTGAACCGATGTATTGGCGGAAGCTTTTAGCATAGGAGCAAAATACCATCAGCTACTTTTGGAAAAGGAGAATTTCGAGAAAAAGACACAGCCTTTCGATGAGTTTTACAGCACGCTCATCCCCTTATGCGGCCGTGTAAGCGTCAATGCAGACGAGTTTAACACAAAGGATAAATACGTCAAATTATTCGCTACTGAGTTGGGGGGGCCGGGGGGGGGATTACCTGCTCAAAGAGGGCATGTCAATGAGTCTACCCACTTCGAAATGGTGGCCAATTTGAAAACGGCTGGTTTTAGTGATTTTGCTACCATTCTGCCCATTCCTAAATTGAAATACCTGCTTTTCAACAAATTGATAACCGGTACAGAGTGGGTGGAAAAACTAGAAAAAACACCATGGCTGTTAGCGGCTATTAAGTTGTTTAAGTTCAGAGGTGTTGGCCTTTTAAGCTTTCCAGTGAGCCTTATTGCCACCACGTAAGCTGGCAAATCAGAAAATTACTTAGTTTGAAGTTTGTGATGAATAATCGCCTAATTTTGAGCCTTTAATCATTTGTCTCCACTTCTGCCAGGGCTGAAAACGGAGCGAAGAAAACCTGCATGTATGAGTTTTGACCGGAGCAATCAAGGACCTTCTGACCTGGAAAAATACTTCCACCAAAACAATCAACGCCTTATTCATAAATGGAGCCACTATTTCGAGATATATGACAGGCATTTCAGCCGGTTTAGAAATAAGCCATTGGTCATTCTGGAAATTGGTGTTTTTCATGGGGGAAGCCTGCAAATGTGGAAGGATTACTTTGGCGATCAGGCGGTAATCTATGGCGTAGACATTAACCCTGATTGTAAAAAGCTGGAAGAAGAAAACGTTCACATCAAAATTGGCTCACAGTCGGACCGTCATTTTTTGAGAAAACTAATGAAGGAAATTCCCCCAGTAGATATTTTAATAGATGATGGTGGACATACCATGAGGCAGCAGATCATCACCTTCGAAGAACTTTTTGGCCATATCAAAGAAGATGGTGTGTACCTGTGTGAAGACATGCACACTTCTTATTGGATTGAGTTTGGAGGTGGCTTGCGAAGAAGGGGTACTTTTGTGGAATACAGCAAACGCCTTATCGACCGGCTGAATGCGCATCACAGTCGGCAGCGTCATTTCAAGCCAACACTATTCACGCATACAGCAGATTCTATGCACTTTTATGACAGCGTTTTGGTCATTGAAAAGAAGCAAAGACCTGTACCCGAAGACCTGCGCAGTGGTCAGGAAAGTTATGATACAGACTATGGCAGCAATGGGCCTCTTTACAAACGCATACCGCTGATCATTGTCAATAAGGTGTTGCGATTTTTCCGCTTACCTGGAGTTTTTTGGCGTTGATTGGGCAGCCACCTCTTTTTTGAGCAAATACCAGTGGATCAAGGCATTGAATGCTTCTGAAATGAGCAAGGCTACCGCCAATCCGTAGCCGCCATAATAGTGACTACCCAAAGCTCCTAAGACCAGCATTACAAACGTAGCCGTCCACATAGCTTTTGAAAGCAATTGTTTGCGCTCTACCACCAATATTCTGATCATATTGCCGACATTCAACATGGCCAGGAAGGGCAGAAAACAGAGAATGCTCAGGATATTGGCACTGTAGGGCACAAATTCGCCTGCCAATACCCTCACCACCCAGGTGGAGGTAAAGGCAAAACCTAAGCCCATGGCCAGGGTGATCAGAAGGCCATTTCTAAACACCCGATTCAAATATTTTTCAAAGGCATCTTTGTCATCGTGAAACAGTCGCGAGGCATTTTGGAGAATAGATTGGGTCAGAAGAGCAGGTACAGTTCTCAGCAAAATCGCCACCTTCTGTGCTATTGAAAACCGACCGAGTTCCATGTCAGAAACGAAGTTGCTCAGCAGAATAAATCCCCCATTTACCAGTACATAGGCTCCCGTAGTGTATGAGAAAAACTGGAAATTATCAATGAGGCGGGCTTTGATCCTGCTGAATTTGACCCAGTAAAATCGATACGACCTTTGCGAATACAAATAGGCAAGCAAAATGGTGTTTACCAGAAAAGTACTGCCTCCCAAAACAAAGTTGACCCATCGGGCATCTTCTGGGCTTTGGATCACCAACAAAATACCCACTACATAGATGATCTTCATTACCGCATTGGAAATAGCGAGTAATGACAAACGATCAAGCCCTTGAAGTATAAAGAGGGGAAAAACGGCCTCTCCTAAAAGTATGATTAATGATAGGGTGAGTATTTGACTGTAGCCGGGGAAGGCACCCAAGCCGACTGCTATCAAAACCAAACCAATGACAACTAAAGACAGTATGGCTCTGGTGAAATTGACTTCTGTCACTAATGTGGATTGGGCCTCCGGCTTATCCAACAGCAGGGCGATTCTCTTTGGACCGTTTACATGAAAGCCATAACTCACCACAATGCCTAGCAGCATGGTAATGGTCAGGCTCAGGCTTACCAGGCCAAATTGGTCTTCGCCTAGTTTTTGGTAGAGCAAGGGAGTAGCAATAAGCGCCACCAACACATTGATACCCTGGCTTAAGGATAAGTTTAAAAAGTTTTTGAAAGAGGTTGTCTTCCAGATCTTAACCAATATTTGAATCGCACTCTTCACCTAACAACACAATATAAGGAAACATGAGCGTGAAACGCTCCAGGTTAACCGGCACCTTTTATTTTGGTGTATCTCTGTATACGCTTGACGATTTCTGCAGGTCTACTCTTTTCTTTATAAGATCGAGTATTTCCTGGTCGTCTTGCTGGTCTACCGTAGGGGCATAAAGTGCCCGGGAACGCTCTGGTGCATCTTCCGCAGGTTCTGCCAGGTAGTAAATAGCAATGGAATTCCTGGTATTACCTTCGGGAGCACTTACTGGCTTGGTAATACCATGCCATGAATTTTTGGTGGTATCAAAAAGTACAGCCCGGTTGAATTTGATGGCTGTTTCCTGCATCAATTCATCTGGTCCGTTGACCGTTGCATTATGCGACCAAAAGCCCAGGTGACCACCCCATTCGGGCTGCCAGTCTTGGGCCAGGTAGATTATCAGGTTCAGCTTGCGCTGAAGCTTCATTTTGGGGTGGATGCTGTAGTCCAGGTGTGGATTTAATTTACCGCCATTGCCATGTATGTGCCAGCCACCACCATGCAGGCCATGGTCGGGATACAGTTGAACACCCGCCATATCGCTCAATGTATCGATGACGGGTTTTGAATTCAGGTATTGCAAAAACTGGTAGGTTGCAGGCGGGTAGGCATTCCAATCATTCAATGCCCGCTTTACCTCCAATGGGTTGTCGTAAACAAAAAGTCTTTTGTCATCAATGTCAGGCATTTCAGAGGCCAGGGTTTCTGCCAGAGTCTCGTGCAAAAAATCGTCCATTACAAGAAATGGAAAAGGCTTTACTGTTTCGAAAGTCGTTTTCTTTGATCTGATATTGTCCAGGTCAAGAGGATATTGGAATGCTGTCATCGATAACGTTGAATGTAATGCTTGTGTTGAAGTGCCTTAGGGTCTAATGGTTTAGTAAGGCCATGAAAAAAGCCATGCAATGCGGCTTTTAGTTTCCTGGGCCTGTTTCTCAAAAGAAAATAGGCCGTATTGCCACCACATTTTATGATTTGATAAATATAACTGGTGACCATAAAAATCGTGCTTGTGTGCAGTCTTAGTAAGATCAGGTGGTTTCGATTGACCATGTAATGAAAGAATGGCCTTAAGACTCCTTCTTTCCCTTTTGTACCGCTGGCAGAGGCTGCCACGGCATGATAAACCACAGATTGAGGGCAGTAGAGCAAACGGTGACCGGCCTTGCGGATGCGTAACGACCACTCTACGTCATCATAACAGCCGTAAAAAAACAGGTCGCTCAAGGCGCCCACTTCTTTCACCACACTACTTCTTACCAGAAAAGCGCAGCCTGTAACCCAGTCTATTTCTCTGGGTTGGTCGTAAGCGCCCGTGTCTTTTTTATTGTTGCCGATGGTCCACGAACGGGTGAATGCATTTGAAAACTTGCCACCAGCACTCCAAATGAGGCTGCGGTCGTGATTGTAGAAAATCTTCGGCTGAACGGCCCCGGCATCTGGATTCTCTTCCATCATCTTCATCAATTGGGACAGAAAATCGCTTGCTACGAATGTATCGTTATTCAATAACAGCAGGTAGTCAAAGCCATGTGCCAGCGCATAACTAATCCCTGAATTATTCCCTTCCGAGAACCCGAGGTTATCATCATTCTCTACATAGTGCAGTTGTGGGTGTGCAGCCTTCAGTCGGCTGAGTGAATCGTCAGCGGAACAATTATCGACCAATACAATCTCTGCCCCCTCATAATCCATTTCAGCAAGTGAATTCAGGCAATCGTTCGTAAAGCCGAATGAGTTCCAGTTTATGATTATGATTGCAACCTTAGATCCTGACATGGAATGAACTGAGTATGGGCCCGATGCGCTTCAAATGTACCTTACCTTAGTGTAAATAAATAGTGGATTGATCAAATAAGCAGCCATATGCCTTGTGGCTTTTTCTCTTGGGTTATCAAATTTCCAATGAACGATAAATCCTCCTAGCTGTAAGGCTCAAAACCATCAAAATCCCTCCTATGATCAAGCCAATTACCAGGGCTTTGTACCATTTCATTCGGTTGTCATCCAAAGGAAGAATAGGTTCATCTATGATTTGAATGAGGGGCTGGTTGTTTCTGTGCGCCAATTTGGCAATTTCCAGGTTCTTCACAATTTCCTGATATACCACACCAGCTGATCGAACGTCAATCTGAATCTTCTGAAGCGGAACCTTGGCCCGTTGTCTGAGCGGGTTGATATTCGGGTTATCGTCTTCAAAATTGGCCAATTCCAGCAGGGCATTGTCCAGCACCTTTTTTACACTATCGGCCTGATAGGAGAGTATTCTGAGGTTTTCACCTGTTTTCCTGGTTTTAGTTTCCAGGTAAAAGTCGTTTACATGCTGCACTAGCTGCTCATTAAATACTTTGGCAAACAGTTGATCGTCTGAGCTATACACGACACTTAATATGGTCAGTTTTCTGTTGGGTTTGGATACAGCCAGGTTTTTCTCCAGTATGTCTTCAACCACCTCTTTCAACACACTATCATGCTTAATCACCATCTGAGATTCTGGCATCTCGAAATCTATACCCAGTGGAGTCCAATCATTTTGCAGCTTTTCTTCCCGAGCATAATAGGTAATCAGTCTTTCGTTGCCATTGCCCAAATCCGTCTCAGACAGTAGGGTCTGTTTGAGTATCCTATAAGACTTATAAAGCTCCATGATGTTGTCTATCTGAAACACCCCACTGCTTTCTGACAGGCTTCCCAGACTCACACCTGCCAGGTTGGCCAGAGAAGATAGTTGCCCACCCAATCCTGCAGCGCCATCTGCTTCCAGCACAAAGGTGGTTTGGGCAGTATACTCTGTTTTCTTGAGCATTTGAAAGGCAAAATAAAGCCCTCCGATAAGGATCGCGCCAAGGATGATTTGCTTCCAGGCCCCAAACATGGCCGCTACCCAGTCACGGATGGTTTTGATTACCGAGCCCAGACTTATACGCTCTTCCTGGATGTAGTTTTTATCAGCCCCCATTACCACTAAAATCAATTTGACTGATGAGAAGCGCCAAAGTGGCCATACCACTTGTGATGGCAATGATCTCTGATGGACCCAAATTTGGCTTTAGGGGCCTGGCGGGTACAATGATCTCTGCTCCTGGTTCTACTTTTGGAAAGCTTCTGAAAAACAGGAATTTTTTGGTGCGGGCCACTTTACCATTGGCATAGATCACATATGTCTGCCCCTTTCTGGCGCGATTGTCAAAACCTCCGGCACTATTGATATAGTATTTTAGGTTACGCCCAGGCTCAAAGCGCACTGTTGTGGGGTATAGTAATTTCCCTCTCAGGCTTACCGTCTCCGTTTTTCTAGGAACAATCAAGATATCTCCTTCCTCTAACAAAAGATCCTGAGCCGCCCCTGGGTTTTTGAGAATCTCATCCAGGTCGATACCAATGGCTTCTACCTGTTTGACCTGCACCTCTCCTAAGAAAGAGTTCCTTTGAAGTATTTCTTCGAGTCGGTCCTTTTTTGCAAAGTCTGAAAGCTCCTGATTACTATCGGTATCGGTGGCCAACAGGCCAAGTTCTTTATTGATTCTATCCAGTAAGAATTCTTCGGCCTCAGTAAGTGATCCTGCAGCTTGCAACAGCCGATCTCTTAGTTTTTCCAGGTTTTCAATTTTTTGCTGATTCTCAGACCCTCCTTCGTAAAATTCTGTCCTCCTGATTAGTGTTGCCCCTTCTACGTAGGCATAAGCATCAAGTCCGCCTGCCCGCTGCAAAAGATCTGAAATGCGTTCACCGTGATTTTTAATACCATACTTACCGGGGTAATTTACTTGTCCTTCAACCGCTACAAACTGCTGGACTTCAAAATTGGGGTTACGCCTAATCACCACATGATCAAAGGCTTTTAAAGGTAAATCATTGTCACTTTCAAAATCTCTATCCAGATCTGCAACGATCACATCCGATAGGTCATTGTCGGTATCGCTCTCGTCTGAAATTCTGCGCGTAACTTCAGCCCTTAGACCTGTACCCGATTCTCGATAGCCTTGCGCCATCAATACAAGATCGTAGATGGACATTCCTTCCGAATACGCAAATATGCCTGGGTTATTCACTTCACCCGATATTTCGACATACCGTTCACCTGACAGAGTGTTAGAAGATATGATATTGAGTACATCTTCGGGTTCAAGGTCAATATCACTATTACTGCCTTCGAGCACATCTTTCAGGTTAAAGGAGATGGTTTCGATGTTCAATTCATCCGTGGTTCTTAAAATAAATGCCCTACCCGTAAATGCATCAGGTCTGAGGCCCTCAGCGCGATCCAGGAGTTGTTTCACAGTCAGGCCTTCAGTAATGGCGAAATCGCCAGGCCGATACACCGCCCCTTTTACAATGACCCGGTTAGAATAGCGCTCAAGCACCTGGTCTACCACATAGCGGTCACCAGCCTGTGCAGTGAATAGGTTATACTGCTCTTCGAAAACATCAGCCACAGACTTTTCGCCATCTTGATTGCGCGTTATGTTCACTTTACGTGTGTAAGCATCTTCTCTGAAACCTCCAGCATAGGCAAGTAAGTCTCCTAAAGTCTCCCCATCCTTCAATTCAAACCTGGCAGGTGTCTTTACGGCTCCTTCCAGGCTCACGCGGTTCAGGTAGGGCCCTACTATAATCACATCATCATCTTTGAGCAGTTTATTATTTTCTATTGCACCCGTAGACAAAAAGGTATAAAGGTCTATGATAGCAATGGATTTCCCATCCCTCACCAACTTTACGTTTCTTAGGGTACCGTTCTCGCTGACGCCCCCACTCACATACAAGGCACTCAATACGGTGCTAAAGCCACTTACACTATAGGTGCCTGGCAACTCTACCTGCCCCACAACACTGACAGAAATAGTACGAGTCTGACCTAGGCTCACCGATAAAAAAGTAGAGGGCTTCTCTCCTTTAAGGCCAGTATAGAATGTAGCCAGTTTATTGATTAGTCGGTTGCGACTTTCTGCAATGGTTAGTCCTTGTAACCTTATTGGCCCCACATTCTCTAAAATTACATTGCCATCTGGGTTTACCTGGGCTTCATAGTACTGTTCAGATTGGCCATATAAGTCAATGAAGAGTTCGTCACCTGCTCCCAGTATATAATTATTTGGTGTGGCCGAGTTGGCAGATGGCTGGAAGGTGAGAAATAGGCTGTTTCTGGAAAAGAAGTCGAGACCAAATACATCAGACTTCCGCTTGGACAGTATTTGCAATGAATCGCGATAGGCATTTCTCATACGGTCTTCAACGGGGCTTTGACTGGCCTTGGCAGCTCTGGCCGCTTCTGCCTGCCCAAGTCTTTCACTCAACTTTCCAATGTCTGTAAGGCTGAGCCCTTGTTGTCTGGCCAGGTCAAAAATATCGGATTGCGAATAGCCCATTGCAGACGCTCTGCTGAACAAAGACTGCACTTGTTCCGCACTAAGTTCATCTACATTAATCTTAGAGAAGTCTGGTAGCGTTTGGGAATGCAGAAGGGTAGTCAGAAAAAATAAAACGACTAATATGGTATAAGCTCTTAAGCCTGGTCTTTTGGTCATTTCCTGGGCATCGAATTTTATCACACGCAAGATAAAACAATTTTGATTGCTGAGAAGTAATCGCCCCTTTAAGGTGGGCTTTAGCAAAGTTCGTTATTCATCGATAGAATATGATTACTGACAGAAAATGAAGGTATATTCATCGTAGTGTTAAAGAGAGAAAATAATGGAATCATTACCTTGGTAGCATGAAAAAGATTTTGATTACCGGGGGTGCCGGGTTCATTGGCAGCCATGTGGTGAGGAGGTTTGTAAACAAGTATGAAGATTATATGATTTACAACCTGGACAGCCTTACTTATGCCGGTAACCTTGAAAACCTGAAAGACCTTGAGTCGGCACCAAACTACCGGTTTGTAAAAGGTGACATTTGTGATCAGGGGTTCATAGAAGAGCTTTTCAAGAAGGAAGGCTTTGACGGGGTAATACACCTGGCTGCTGAATCTCATGTTGACCGGTCGATCAGCGATCCGATGGCCTTTGTAAATACCAATGTCATAGGCACTGTGAACCTGCTCAATGCTGCCAGAAAAATCTGGAATGGTGATACTAAAGAAAAGCGATTCTATCATGTGTCTACGGATGAGGTTTATGGTTCGCTGGGCGCTGAAGGTTTTTTTGAGGAAAGTACGGCCTACGACCCACAATCACCCTACTCTGCTTCTAAAGCGGCTTCAGATCATTTCGTGAGGGCCTATGCCAATACTTATAAACTGCCTGTGGTGATCTCTAATTGCTCCAACAATTATGGTCCAAATCAATTTCCTGAAAAGCTTTTGCCGCTTTGCATCAATAACATTAAACACAACAAACCCTTGCCCATTTATGGTAAAGGTGAAAATATAAGAGACTGGCTTTATGTAGTAGACCACGCTGCGGCCATTGACCAGATATACCATGCAGGTATAAATGGAGAAACTTATAATATTGGCGGACTGAATGAGTGGAAGAACATAGACATTGTGAAATCGCTTTGTGACCTTATGGACGAAAAATTGGGTAGGGAAAAGGGTACTTCCAGGCAACTCATCACTTTCGTGAAAGACCGGGCAGGCCATGATAAACGATACGCCATTGATGCCACCAAAGTGGAAAAAGAGCTCGGTTGGAAACCTTCCTTACAATTTGATGAGGGGTTGATTAAAACTGTAGACTGGTACTTGGCCAATGAAGATTGGCTCGAACATGTCACCTCTGGCACCTATCAGCAATACTATAACGAGCAATATCAGAAAAGATGAATTTTTTAGAAACGCCACTAAAAGACCTCTATATAGTTGAACCACGTGTATTCAGCGATGCACGGGGGTATTTTTTTGAAAGCTTCAATGCCAAAACGGCCGTTGGCACTCCTCTTGAAAATTATAGGTGGGTTCAAGACAATGAATCGCAATCGATTAAGGGTGTTTTGAGGGGTTTACACTTTCAAAAGGGTGATCATAGCCAGGCCAAGCTGGTAAGAGTTATTAGCGGCCAGGTATTTGACGTAGCTGTAGACCTCCGTGAAGATTCGCCCACTTTCAGAAAATGGTTCGGAATGGTGTTGAGCTCAGAGAATAAAAAACAGATGCTAATACCAAGGGGTTTTGCTCATGGCTTCCTGGTACTCTCTGACAGCGCAACCTTCACTTATAAATGTGACAACTATTATGCCTCAGAAAGCGACTCAGGTTTCCTTTATAATGATCCTGACATCGGCATAAAATGGCCAGACTTGGGCATGGCGTATATAATTTCAGAAAAAGACCAAAATCTGGGCACTTTCAGCTCATCATATAAATTTCAGTTATGAAAGGCATTATTTTGGCCGGTGGATCCGGCACAAGACTACACCCGCTTACACTCGCAGTGAGTAAACAGCTAATGCCCGTGTACGATAAACCCATGATTTATTACCCACTTTCTGTTTTGATGCTCGCGGGAATTCAGGAAATTTTAATCATTTCTACCCCCCATGATCTTCCAAGCTTCAAAAAGCTTTTAGGAAATGGTAGTCAACTAGGTTGTCGCTTTAGTTATGCCGAACAACCCAATCCGGAAGGCTTGGCGCAGGCATTTGTTATTGGAGAGGAGTTCATAGGCTCTGACAGTGTCGCCCTCATTCTGGGTGACAACATCTTTTATGGGTCGGGTTTACCCAGTCTATTAAGAAAAAACGTAAACCCAAATGGAGGAGTGGTGTTTGCCTATCGTGTAAACGACCCTGAAAGGTATGGTGTGGTAGATTTTAATGAAGAAATGGAAGCAGTGAGTATAGAAGAGAAACCAGCTGTTCCAAAATCCAATTATGCCGTGCCCGGGCTCTATTTCTATGACAACCATGTGGTGGAGATTGCCAAAAACCTAAAGCCTAGCACCAGAGGCGAATTGGAGATCACTGATGTAAACAAGGCCTACCTGGAAAGAGGGGAACTCAGTGTGGGGGTCTTAGACAGAGGCACCGCCTGGTTGGATACTGGCACTTTTGCCTCGCTTATGCAAGCAGGTCAATTTGTGCAAATACTTGAGGAAAGACAGGGGATTAAAATTTCCTGTATCGAAGAGATAGCCTATGATATGGAATATATTGATAAAGAACAGTTAATTAAACTGGCCTCAAAACTTGAAAAATCTGGCTATGGAGAATACCTGAAGAGACTGGTAAATCGATAACAGAGAGGCGTTAACCAATATTTTTGGATATAGGCACCACTTTGGCTTCCTCACGTTGCATCCTGTTCCTTTCTTTGAGCTCTTCTTTCCTCTTTTCAATCATCGACTTGAAGATCAACTCTGCGATTGTGCCGAGCGCCAATGCGGTGATAAGCAATGCAGGCAGCACAATGGCATCTGAAAAGTCTTTTAGCACTAAGGTAAGTAGCACAAAAATAATATTGACCGTGGCTAGAATAGAAGTAGCCTGCGAGTGATTACAGCCCAAACGTAATAATATATGGTGCAAGTGCGTTCGGTCAGGGTGCATGGGTGACTTCCCTTTCAGAATCCGTTTAATGAAGACTCGTAAAGTATCATATAATGGAACTATGAGCACGGCAATAGCAGGAGCAATAGAAGCTCCAAATTTGTAGGGCACTCCTTCCGCTACAACATAGTTTCCAGAAATGAATTTGATGGTAATGATAGATAGGAAGAAACCAATGAGCAGCGAGCCGGTATCTCCCATAAACACTTTTGAGGGTGCCCAGTTGAACTGAAGAAAAGCAAGCAAGGCACCTAAGATGGCAAAGCAAATGAAGGCATAGGCCTCCATTCCAGCCAAATAGAACCATACACCAAAGAAGATGCTACTCACTAAGCCAACAGCCCCTGCCAATCCGTCTATTCCATCAATCAGGTTGAATGCATTGGTGATGACTATAATTGTGAACAACGAAATAGGATAACTTAAATAATCGGGTATTTCATAAATGCCAAAAAGTCCATAGAGTGAGTTAAAACGAATATCGCAAACCGCAATAATGATGAGTGCTGCAGCGATTTGACCCAATAGTTTTTGGAAGGCTTTTAGATTAATCAGGTCATCTCTAAATCCAATTATAAACATGATGCCTAAAGCACTAAGGACATATTTGATCTCTCTCAATTGATCTAATGGAGACCAAATGGCTATGGCGATGACAAAGCCAATGAATATAGGGAGCCCTCCCATTGAAGGAGTTTGAACCGTATGGATTTTTCTACCCCCGGGAGCATCAAAGAAATTCCTTCTTTTAAAGACCTTGATAAAAACAGGGAAAAGAAAAAAGGTTATCAGAAAAGACGTACCTGCTAAGAGGAAAAAGTATTCCATGCTAAATCTTACAGTGCGTAAAGATAAACAGGAAAGACAGTATTAAAAAGGCCTGGGGTAAATGGCTTAAGTTAAATCGAGATTAAGCAGGGCTTCAACAATTCTTTTGGAAGTAGCTCCATCCCACAAGGGAGGTATACCGCCTTTTTTCCAATCATTGCTTATAAGCTTCTCCAGAAAGGGTCTAATTTTCGATGGGTCAGTGCCTACTAGCTCATTGGTGCCTATATCGATAGTTTCCGGCCTTTCGGTATTATCTCTGAGCGTCAGGCAGGGAACTCCCATAAATGTTGTTTCCTCTGTTATTCCTCCCGAGTCGGTAATGACACCCTTTGAATGTCTGACCAAATAGTTAAATTCCAAATAACCCAAGGGGGCGACAAAAATCAAATTCGTTTCTGACAAGCCAAGTCGATCAATGATTGTTTTAGTCCTGGGATGCAAGGGAAACAACACAGGCATGCCATCAGCACTCTGCTCAATTGCCTCTAGCGTTTGCTTCAGTTTATACTCTTCATCTACATTAGCTGGCCTGTGTAAGGTAAGTACCAGATAATTGCCATTCTTCAGCCCTAACTCATCATAGAATTCAGGCTTTCTCAAGTTGCTTATATTTTTTATCAGGGTATCTATCATCGTATTACCAACGAAATAAATCCTCTCTTCTAAGATTCCCAGGTTTCGGAGTTTTTCACTAGCGAGCTGACTGGTAGTAAAGAAGAAATCTGTGATACTATCAGTCACCATCCTGTTAATCTCTTCCGGCATGGAAAGATCTCCTGACCTTATACCAGCCTCGACATGGGCCACCAGAACACCCGCTTTTTTAGCAACTATAGAGCAAGCCAAAGTGGATGTAACATCGCCCACTACTATGAGAATATCGCAAGGGTTATTCAACAAGTCTTTCTCGAAACCGACCATAATTGCACCTGTCTGTTCGGCTTGGCTACCACCACCCGCATTTAGGTTCACATCAGGGCTAGGTATGTTCAGGTCTCTGAAAAAGCTCTGGGACATTTTATCGTCATAATGCTGCCCAGTGTGAACCAGCCTGTAAGTCAAGCCATTCCTTTGCTTCTTAACGCGATCGATTTCATGAATAATCGGGGCAATTTTCATGAAGTTGGGCCTGGCCCCAGCAACTAGAGTGATTCTCATATTTATACCGGTTCTTTATTAATTAGAGAGTAGAGCTCAATATCTCTGTTGTCTCTTTAATATGTTTATAAGATGAGGCACCAAATACTACAGACTGTATATTCTGTGATCCTATAAATTCAAAAGCATCTTTAGGTCTAATGGCTCCTGATGCTAAAGTTGACATGGCCATCAGTTGGTACTTGGATGAATCGTTGCTTTTGGCAAAATCTTCATAAGTGGTAAGGTCTGGAGACATGAGATATCCGATTTTGTTAAACGAGCCACAAACCACTACTTCTTCAATGCCCCACTCCTTCAGTTTGGAAACCAGATGAGGCATGTTTTGAGTAATAAGCCCAGGTATTGCGCCATATTTCTTTCTAACATGTTCACAGTACTCTATAAATACCTCTTTGACCTCAAAGCCAAGAATCAGATCTACTACAATATTTTGGAGAAAAACCACCTTTACATTGAGCCCTTTAAACATTTTCATCTCAATGTCGACCAACATTTTCATGAGCTTAATGGCATCTTTGCCAAGAATCGCAGCACTACCTTTGGTGAGCATCCCTAGTACTCCGGATGCAGTATTCCCTTTGAACAGCACCTCATTGATTGTTGGAAAAATACCCTTCTCTGCAATCATATTAGCGTATTTATGCGGATATGGAATTGACGGATACCAATTGATGAATTCATACTCTTTTTTATGAGATCTGAAATGCTCGCAGATTTCTTTTGCGCGATCATTGCTGTTGAGCATTACTCCCTTTATACCACATTCAAAAGCGTGGTCATACACCTCATAAATATGCTTTATATCAAAAAAACGTTCAGCCAGGAGCTGTGCCTTTTCCTGTGACATATGGTTGATACCAAAAAACTGATTATCACCAAAGACAACTTTGTCTATTGAATCCATATTAAAAGCTATTACTATTAGAATCCTTAAAAAGAGAATCGATCACATCAAGTGTTTCCAGACCATCAGAAAATGAGCAAGTACTGCTTTTCTTATCATTGAGAATGGCTTCAGTGAATTCATATAATTGTCTTGTAAATTCGTTCCCTCGAACATAAAACGGCACAGGTTTAAATACATCTGTGATATAGATAGTATTCCAACCTTTGCTCAACTTCATTTCAGGTTTCGCTTCTCTTAGGTATATCTTCATACCGTGCTGATCGGCCAGGAGTTTGCCTTTAGACCCAAATATCTCAATCTTATTAGTTGGCTTTCTATAACTTTCATCACTCCAGTTTACATAGATCGTCCCGGAAGTCCCTTTGTCATAAAGGAAAGTGGAAGAAACTATATCTTCTACGTTCTTGGAGAAAATACTATTCAATGAAGTGCCAATGACCTTATCAGGTTTACCCACCAAGTAATTAACCAAATCTATGGCGTGTGAGGCCATCTCAAAGACTACCCCCCCGCCATTTTCACGTGTACTGCGCCATCCGGATTCTTCCACAGGCTCTATGACTGTGCAGGAAAACATTTCTGATTTAAACCTGATAACATCCCCAATCAACCCCTCTTCTATCCACTGCTTTGCCTTGATGAAAACGTCATTGAATCGATTGACATAACCAACCTGATTCACCAGACCATTATCCTTGTATAATTTCACCAGCTCCTCTGCTTCAACTTTACTGGTGGTAAAGGGCTTTTCTACAAAAACATGCAAATTTAACGCTGCACATTGCTTTATTATCTCATGATGGAGACCGGGTGGGGTACATACCAGAACTGCATCCAAGTCCACCTTTTTCAGCATTTTATTGTAGTCTTTGAAAGTCTCCAGACCCTCAAGGTATTTTCCCATTAAAGAGGTAACCATCACTGATGGGTCTGCGATTGAGCAAATTTTCACCTTAGGGTGACTATTAATAATGGAGTAGTGGGTAATGCCCATACGACCTGCTCCAATAACTCCTAATCTAAGTGTTCTCATTTAATCGAAATACTATCTTTTATCAAAGTGTATGCTTCCTGTCCTTGATCGAATAACCCCTGTTTATCGGGCTTATCGCAGGTTAACAGCACTGAAAGAGAATCCATTTTAATGTTGGGTTCGTGAAGCATGATTTTTTTTCCTACCAAATACTCATCAACCTTAAGCAATTGATCTTGATATATTGAGATGGTTGGTATTCCCAAAATAGCCAATTCTCTGGTCATAGACCCCCCTGCGCCAATAAACAAATCACATGAATTTGCAATTTCATGCAAGGATAATGGCTTGTCAGGAATAATCACAGAAGGATTCTGCTTTAATCTGTAGTATTCAGCCTGTTTCGCTCCCCGGGGCAACAATACCACATTGTAAGTTTCTGACAGCTCTTTGAGAAATTCGTCAAAAAAGAACTTCTTCCCTTTATAGTATTGAGCTGTCCAGGGTTCGGGTCTTACATACACCTTTCTAACCTCGCTTTTTGGCTTTTCTATAACCCGTTTGAACAAATCAGTTTGTGACAGGTAAATGCCTTCTTTCAAACCTGGATAAAAAATCAGCTTCGCCAACCAGTGCCATTTCATTTTCCTGGCTGTGTTCTTCAAAGCTTCAGGAAGGTAAACGCGCGTAGCAAAAATAAATGCCGGGTAATTACCTTTGGCATGCTCGTTGTCGTTGATATAAACTGATGGAATACCCAATAGTCTGGCGGCTACTGGTGAATAAAACGAACTGTGCGAAATCGCAATATCTGGTTTTCTACTCTTCAAAAATCTTTTCAGCAGACGAACCCTCTTTGGAAAATAATTCAGTTTGTCTACTAACCCAGCCCCGGCATGACCGCCAACCTCATGATACTCCCAACCATTTTGCTCTATCAGGTCAATGGTATTGGCCAAGTCACGGCAAGTGATGATCACCTCATGCCCTTCGTTTTTCCAATCGGCTATGAGCGATTTGAAAAAGTTGATGTGGGGAGAATTTGTTAGATCAACCCAAATCTTCATGACTCATCCTTTAAATCTTTCAACAAAGCGCAAAGAGCATAAAACATCCAGGCCTGGGCCCACCTCATATAAGGTATTTTAGACGAGACACCCTTCTTCATTTGGTAGTAGTAGTAGCCCTTTGGTGATTTCATATTCGCAAAAGTCCATTTCAAAACATCCTCGCACAGCTGCATATGATTAGTCAACTGACTTGTTTTGGTTAGTGTCACAGTCAGTTGAGCTGGCGAATGTATGTCTATTGGGTAGGTCTGGTTATGGTAATATTTGGGTGTTCCGTCAGACTTGAAGAATGATTTCAGGTAGAAGCTCATGCCACTTTCGTATGAGTGCTTGAATTCGTCATCTCCGGTATATTTCATGTACTCAAAAATGCACTCCAGGTTAAAACCGGTATGAAAGCTATCGACCCAACTTTGAACATCAGCTTCGCCATAAATCCAAGAACCATCCGCTGCCTGCTTATTACAAATGGTTCTTACGGCCTTTTGTGCCAGTTTACTGTCTCCTTTGTTTCCAGTATAAGCATAGGCCCTGGCCAACAATCTGGCGCCTAACAATGAGGCGTTATACACCTTGGAGTTATCCAGTGGTGAATAAGAAAAGATGAGCTCCGTGTCTGTTTCGAATCGGTTTAAGTCATTTTTCACAAAATTGGCCGCAGAAAGTGCGGTATCCAGAAAGACCTGCTCCTTAGTAACTTCATAAGCTTCAAAGAGTGCATTAGCCACAAATGAGGTAGCGACTACAGTAGGTGTATAAGCCGGCTGGAAGAAAACTCGGTTTTGCCAGTCAAAGTTATAGCCCCAACAAAAATTCTCGTACCCTTCAGACCGAAACTCTACAATCTTTTCTCCCACAAACTGAATTCTTTTCAGTATCTCTTCATCGGTTAGTCCCAGTGCCCTCTTAAGGGAATCACTGCTACGATACAGGTCGCAATAACCATAAAGAAAAAGCCCCAGACCTTTAGTATTGTAATCTCTTTTGACGCCAAGTAAAGGACGTAGGTTGAAAGGTAATCGTTTAAACAGCTGTATCCAGGCTAATCTGGCAAACCTGGAGCGTTTCAAAGGAGTGGCCTGAAATATCACAGAATTGAGCCCGTCATAAGGGTCCCAACCTTTGTATCCATTTGCATGACAGTAGTCGACAAGCTCGCTGAGCGACTGCTCAGCCTTAGATTTCAACTTGCTGACCGCCATCTTTTAGAGAAGTAAGTACGTGAATGGTGGCTTTACTAACCGCATAAATTTCATCAAAGGAAATTGGCATGTTACCCTCGGTTTTCAATCCATTGAAAAAGCCTTCCACCATTCCTTTTTGTCCTTTATCCTGATTCAAGAGTTTCTTCTTGGTGGCATTGCCCTTACCATAAATCTTAAGTTCCTTGAAGTCGCTGATGATTGCAGAGCTACCTGAGGCAAATACCTCTATGTATTCTTTAGGCAGGTCTTTGGCACCATTTGCATAATAGGCCACTACTCCAGTAGAACCGTTTTCGAATGTGAGTAATATATTAACAGTGTCATTGTGCCCATTGTTATCTGGCACTGCTGCTGCCGCTACCTTTACCGGTAAGCTGCCATTGATATAGGTGAGTAAGTCTATGAAATGACAGACCTCTCCAATGATTCGTCCACCACCGATCTCCATGTCTTGTATCCAGGTGTCTTTCGGAATGACCCCGGAATTGATGCGATAAATCATGGACATAGGACCATCACCAAATTTTTTCTTCACCTTCTGCGTTAGGGGTGAAAACCTTCTGTTGAAGCCAATCATCAATGACTGGTTTTTCGCCTGGTAGACTTCTTTTATCTCCTCCAGCTCTTCGAGCGTAAGGCATATTGGCTTTTCAACAAAGACATGTTTATCATTTCGAAGTGCTTCCAATACATACTTGGCATGTGAATCATGGCGTGTGGCAATGAATACCGTATTGGTTTTTTCGTTCAGCACATCCTGCTCATTGGGTGTACAGAATTGGAATTCAAATTTCTCTGCTACCCTTTTTGAAGTAGTACCGGTATTGGTTAATACTCCTACGCGGTTGATCCAATCAACTTTAGGGATGTTGGGCAGCAAGTTACCCTGAGCATAACTTCCAGCTCCAATAAAGGATAGATTGATTTCTGCTGATTTAACTGATTCATTAATGCTCACCGCTTCAGTCTTTTGCGGTTTCTTCACATCATATTTCAGAGCAACTCCGATAAATGGCTCTGTCCTGTTCATGATTAAATCGTATGCCTCAGCTGCCTGCGAAAAATCAAACTCATGTGTGGTAAGGTATCCAATGTCTATCGCTTTGGTACTTAGCAACACCTGAAAGGCCTGCATGTTTCTACGCTCGGTCCACCTAACGTAAGCAGCAGGATAGTCAATGCCTTTTTCTTCGTAATTCAGATCATATCTACCAGGCCCGTAAGAACAGGCCATTTTCAGCTCAAGTTCTTTCTTATACCAGTAAGGATCTCGATCGAAGCCTGTCGGTACTGCACCCAATATGATTACACTGCCTTTCTTTTTACAAATTGAGCCAGCAAAATTGATTGGGTCTGTGCTTTTAGTTGCCGCAGCAATAATCACTGAGTCAACCCCAATGCCATCAGTAAAATCCAGTATTTTTTCTTCTATACCAGCAGTATCTCGCTGTAAGGTTAAATCGGCAGCGCCATTTTCCCTAGCTAGTTTTAAAGTGTCTTCGGCAATGTCTATACCAACAACTCTTACACCTGAAGCTTTCAACATAAGTGAGGCCAGTTGCCCAAGGAGTCCAAGGCCAATCACCGCACAAGACTCTCCCAACCGGAGATCGGCCTGCCGAATACCTTGCAGCGCAATGGCTCCCAAGGTATTGTAAGCCGCATCTTTCAGGGTTATCCCTTCTGGTAATTTTACACACAGGTTATTAGGTACAGCCACTACCTCTGCGTGGTTGGCATAGCCAATGCCTGCACAGGCCACCAAGTCACCTTTCTTGATGTCGGTAACGCCTTCACCTACTTCTATCACTTCTCCCGCACAGCTGTAGCCTAGTGGTGAATAGGCATCTAGTTTCTTTTTTACAGCCCTGTAGGTTTGTACGGGGCCTTGTCTCTTAAGCACATCTAACACTTGTTTTACTTGCTGAGGCCTTTCTTTTGCCTTACCGATCAGACTTTTCCTTGCTGCAGAAACTGTGCTTTTCTCCGTTCCTGCACTGATTAAGGAATAATGGTTTCTCACGAGAATCATCCCTTTTCCAATCATTGGAATCGGCACCTCCTGAACCTCCATTTCACCGGAGCCCAATTTCTGTGTTAGTTGGAGCATATTTTCAAATACTTGTTAGCGACTATGCAATAGGGTGCGAAGATAACTGAGAACAATCAAAAGCCTAGTTAGGAATCAATTTTATGGTTAGTCCAGGAATTCTCTCATCCATAATTCCAGTGTAATCAGTTGATAAATCCTGTATGCATGGTCTTTGATCCCCTTTTTGTTTTCTTCGATCAAGCGAGAGACATAAGCTGGATTCAAAAGTCCTCTTTTTTCGATATTCTTTTTTGACAGTAAATCGTCTATCAAGGGGGCTAAGTCACTGCTTATCCATGACCTGATGGGGGCTCCGAAAGCAGCCTTTGGTCTGTAGATAATATATTCCGGCAGGTATTGCTCTGCCACCTTTTTCAGTATGTATTTCGATTCGGAATTTCTAAATTTCCATTTGTCTTCCAAAGACATGGCATATTCCACCACCTCTTTGTCTATAAATGGTACTCTCACCTCTACCGAGGCTGCCATGGAAGCCCTGTCGGTATAAGTCAGGTTTAATCCGCACATGAACATATGGATATCGGTATGACACATCTGGTTCGAGGTATCGCCCTGATATTTTGACTCAAATATTTCCTTATGATCCTGATTGATCTGATCACATATATTTGATGCATCGAACATAAGTAGCTCCGATAACTCCTTGTCATTATAGTAGGAGTAACTTTGGGAATAACTCGACTCAGAAGGGAGGTCTGCGAATGTCAGGAACTTCTTGGCCCATCGGCTCAATCTAAAGCCCCTTCCAAATATCTTGACTGGCAACAGGGAGGATACGAATCTAATAATGCCTTTTACGAAGGCTGGCAGCGACCTGTACTTCTCAGCCAGCAATGTCGCTTGCTGCCTTCTATACCCCAGGAATATCTCGTCTGCACCCATTCCTGAAAGGACCACCTTTACTCCACGATCACTTGCAGCTTTACAAATAAGATAGGTATTCAAAGCCGCGGGGTCGCCAATTGGTTCATCAAGGTGTCTGACCATTTCCGGTAACCTGTCGAGGATATTAGGTTCCAACACAATCTCGTTATATTCAAAACCCTGTTCATTGGCCAGCTTTCGAGCATATTTTTCATCTTCAGGCATTTGCTCAATTTTCTTGTCACTGGCCCTGGTTCCTATGGTATATGTAGATAATTGATCAATTCCACTTTTGGCCATCACAGAAATTAAAGAGGAGTCCAGTCCGCCACTTAAGAAACTACTCACATCCACATCTGCAACCATGTGATGCTCAATTGAATCTTCTAAGATAATCTGTAGTTCTTTAATTACCGTTTGTTCATCCTTATTGGTGTGAGTCTGCCCACTTAGCTCCCAATACTTCTCAACCTCTATGTCTAATTCATCATTTATGATCATATAGCTGGCAGGCGCCAATTTGTATGTACCTTCAAACATGGAATGGTTACCTGCTACCCATAGATATTTCAGAGACTCTACAAATGCTTTATGGTTTAAGGTTTTGTCAAACCCTTCTATCTGAACCAGGCTTTTAAGCTCAGAGGCAAAGGCAAAACCATTTCCGATTTTGGTATAGAATAATGGCTTGATACCAAAATGATCTCTGGCCAAAAATGTATTCTTCACCTTTGAATCATAGATGGCAAAAGCAAACATTCCTCGCATCCGTGAAAGGCATCCAGACCCGTATTTTCGGTACAATTCGAGAACAACCTCAGTATCAGAATTGGTTTTGAAATCTACGGCCTCATTCGCAAGCAATTCGTCCTTCAGGGCCTTATAATTGTATAATTCACCATTGAAAACAATGATAAGTCCATCTTTTACAAAGGGCTGGTCAGACCTGCTATCGATATCGATAATTGACAACCTCTGGTGACAGAAAACAATATTTTCATCAGACCAAAGCCCTGTTGAATCTGGGCCACGATGGCTCTGAATTTCATTAACACGCTTTGCGTATTCTATACCATTTTCTAGGTTGATAAACCCGGCTATCCCACACATATTATATCAAATTGAATCAGTATAGAAATCGTGAAACTCTTCCCCAACCACCCCAGGCTCAAAATGCCGGATGAGGTTGGGGTTTTCATTCCGCATCCGAAGTTTCATTTTCTCATCCTCCAATAGCTGGAGAATTTTTTGAGACAAATCTGAAGAGTTATTGCGCTCTGAATAAAGACAGTTGACTCCTTCTTCTAAGTAGCTCTTTGCAAACCTTACTTTAGTGGTAACAATAGGAATTCCCATCCTCAGGGCATCTATCAATGCCATAGGCATTCCCTCTGGATAAATAGTAGGAAATATAAAAACATCACTCTGACGATAAACGTCCAAAATCTGAGAAGAATCAACAAAGCCTAACCATTGAACATATTGTTCCACGTTAAGCTCATGCACCCTATTTTTACAAGTTGCTAAGGCTTCACCATCCCCTGCAATCAATAAAACAAAATTTGGTTTTTCTTTAATAATCAATGGGACCGAATTTATTAAATCTATCAATCCTTTTTTATGATCAATCCTCGAAACAAATAATCCATAAATCTTACCAGGCTCAACTTTCAATTCTGAAAATGGAAGATCTTTTCTCTTCTTTAAAACAATGTTTTTACAAACTACCAACTTATGCGTATTACCAAATTTCTCGGCAAACTGATCGCGCTCTATAGTTGACAGCACCCCAACCCTATCAATCTTTTTAAATAGCATTCTCACCAATCCTCTCTTAAACCGGCTTTCGGTGAATAAAAAATCCTCATGACTGCCATGAATTTTCAAAAAAGTCTTACAGCCAAATACTTTTGCAATATAGGCATATGGGGTATCCCTGATAACCGTGAATAGAGCAAAGGCTGAATTGATATGAACAATGTCTGGTCTACGCCTAAGCACTTTAAATGTAAAGAGTATTACATCCCTCATTGTAGCCAAAACCTTTAAGAAAATAGTCTCTCTCTCACCCTTGGCTGTACCATTTGCCCTGCTCCCTATGAAAAAAGTTTCAATTTCATAATCATCACGTCTTCGGAAATATTCGACTAAAAAAGGCAAGTGTGTTGGTGGACCACCTATAGTATTAGGATGTGGTACACCCATGAGTAATTTGATGGGTTTTTTCATTTCTCTAAGCGAGCGGACAGAAGTGATATCATCCAAAGCAAATTTCCGTAATCTCCTTTACCTTGTTTGTTCTTATCAAATAATTCATTCAACACGGTTTGATCCAAAACACCTTCAACGTTCTTAAAATATGTTTTTGCCAATACTTCTACTTCTTTTGTCTTAAACCATTCCCTCAGGGGGGTGACGAATCCTTTTTTAGATGCGCCCAATACTGAGGCAGGTAAGCTTTTGCCAATGGTTGATCTTAGAACACTTTTTCGTTCCAATCTTTTCATTTTAATTGACTTATCTACTTTCGACATGAATTCAACCAATCGGTAATCAAGAAATGGTATTCTGGTTTCAAGAGAGTTTGCCATTGACATCCTGTCAACTTTTGTGAGCATATCTTCAGGCAGTGTAAGCTTCAGATTATAATACATCATCTTATAGAAGTCATCCTTGAAACTACACCCCTTCATAAAATCAGCCATGTAGTCTTGAATTGGATACTGGTTCTTATGCAAAAAAAGATCTGATTTTAAATCCGTATCCAGCCATGAAGCTCGTCTAATAACTCTATCATTGAATGACATGGTAGATGCCTTGAGAACATTTGCATACCTGTCAAGTTTGTACTTCATATTTCCACTAGCTCCTTTACCGAATCCTAAAAGGATATTAGCCCCCAGCGATTTGATAGGATTAGGAATCACTTTACCAATACTCATCATTTTTTCAAATTGATAAGCGGGATAGCCGGACAATACTTCATCCCCTCCGTCACCCGTTAATACCATTTTCACTTTTTGAGAGGCATATTTTGAAACATAATCAGTGGGCAAGGACGATGAATCACCGAATGGCTCATCATGATGAAAAAGAACTCTGGCCAAAGAATCTTCAAAGGTATCAGCACTAACTTCATGAGCGTTATGAGAGGTTTTGAACATCTTTGCAACATCGTAGGCAATGTCTCGTTCATCGAACTCCTTTTCATTGAAGCCTATTGTAAAAGTTTCGATTGGAAGATCAGTCATTCCAGACATCACGGAAACAACCGAGGAAGAATCAAGCCCCCCACTCAGGAAGGCACCGAAAGGAACATCGGCCCTCATTCTTAGTTTAACGGAATCAGCAAAAAGTTCTTCAAATTGCTCATGCACAAACTGCTCATCCTTTAATAGGTTGTTTTCATCAATATCTGGTAAATCCCAGTATTGAAAACAACTATATCGGTTTTCATGAATCAACACACTGTGCCCCGGAGGAACTTTCTCTATGCCATTATAAAAAGTGTAGGGTGAAGGAAAATAGCCCAATGTCATGTAGATATCCAGCAAATGAAGATTCCAGGTTGTATTCACCTGGCTAAAGGCCAAAATACTTTTGATCTCTGAGGCAATGATGATTTTTTCATTGTCTTGGTATACATGAAGAGGTTTAATCCCTAACCTGTCTCTTGATGCAAAAACCAATTCCTTTTTGGGGTCTGTCAAGATGAAACCCCACATACCATTAAAATGATGGACACAGTCCTTACCCCATTTTAAATAAGCTTTGATAATAACCTCAGTATCTGATTTCGTTTTGAATTGAAATCCCTCGGTTTGAAGCTCTTTTCTCAGTTCTATGTAGTTATAAATCTCACCGTTGAAAACGACTGTAACACCTGACTCGGTGTCCGTCATTGGTTGGTCGCCAGTGTCTAGGTCAATTATAGACAACCTACGATGGCCCAACCCAACATTTTTTTCAATGTGAATCCCATATCCATCTGGCCCCCGGTGAACAATTGCATCCAAGGCTGCATTTAGCTCTATTGGATCTGCTTCTTTTGAATGATCTTTATGAATTATTGCAGCTACCCCGCACATTCTATTTTTTGTAAAATTCCTGAAAAAAATTCTCTAATTCTTGAGTAGAGTAGCGTGATTCGAACCCATATTCCTCCTTCATCATCTCTAAATAACTGACCAGATCCTCCCAAGTTTTGAATCTTGGCTTAATGAACTTGGCCGGTGAACCCGCGTACACAGAGTATGGTTTAACATCGGAATTAACCACACTCCCTGCTCCAATAATTGCACCCTCTCGAATGATGGCCCTTTTAAGAATAGTGGTTCCATGACCTATCCAAGCATCAGATTCTATTTTTATTTCTCTGTCTTCTCCCAGAGAATGAGTAAAACGCATATTCTGTGTAACATCCGAATAGTTATGATCACCTCCGATAATAGAGCAATTAGATCCGAACATTACACGATCTTCAATAGTCAGCTTCCTAATTGTTGCACAATAAAAGCCAGTGTTTATGAAAACATAGTCGCCAAAGTGCATCAGGTGCGGTCGCATAATCACATGGTCAACTGACACTTTCACCCCTTTGCCAATCTTGCCTACCAACAGTCTAAAAAAGTATAGTCTCATTGGCCAAAGCAATCCGGGTATCATTCTCGCCAAACGTTCATAATTTTTTGAAATAATCTCAATCATTCCTCTATTGTTGATGCTTTTGATTTTTCCGCCACTTCGGAATTTACATAGACCTTATACACGGCCACGTAAAGGAAGAGCATTATGGTAAAGTGGTTTTCCTGCCAATTGAGAAAAGTGGGTAAAAAAGCTCCAGCAATCCCTAAGGTTGCATAGAACAAGAATTCTTTTTGATAATTACTTTCATCTTGAAGAAGGTGAATCCTATATACTTGCCTGATCATATAATACATTATATAAAGGAACAGCCCCCCTCCAATAATTCCTCCAGCAAGAAAATAGGTCAGATAGGACGGTATATCTTTAGTTTCCATCAACTCTAAATAAACATGCTGCGGAGAACCATAGCCAAAAAACGGATTTTGGAGGAATAAATGAAAAGCTTCTGCCATCCAAACGAACCTACCATCTGAGCTAATGCTTTCTTGATCACCCGCAACTGCTAACTCGGTGTAAGCCTCATAAATTGTAAAAATGTCAGGAAACACCCAATAAACGGTCAACAATAAGATGGTGGCAGAAAATAAAACTGAAAACAAGCGCATGACAAAGACTCTAACATCCTTAGCGCCTTTCAAAAAGATAAAGACTCCAGTTAAAACAATGATTGCAGTGGCCGCTCTGGATTGTAAAAAAACCAGCCCAACGAAAAAAACAACCAGTCCAGCAACTCTCAGAACATAAGGCCATTTTTTACAATAGAATAATAGAAGTGGAAAATAAAATGCCAATCGGTAACCTGTCATAACTGAGTTACCATCAATCCCGGATGAGCGATAAATTCCAAATCTTAAATAAGGATTTTCTTTAGAAACTTGGTAATCAAAATCATATTGAGGTACTGACTCCGCCAGGATATTGTGGATATTGAAATCCGTGAAGAACTCTAATATCGAGAATCCACTAATCATCAGTGCGTGGATTACAAATATTTTCAAAACCTTGTCTAAATCTTTTTCAGACTCAATTAAGAAAAAGGCCAGAAAAAGTGGAAAAATCCATCTTGGTATGAAGTTGAAAAAGAAGGTTTGATTGAAGTCCCTAATAGATGAGATAGACAGAATCAGCAAAAATAAGAGGACCAGTCTGACCAGGTTGGACTTGAAAATCATCAAGTTACTCTTGACGTGGGGGCTGAAAAACATTCCAAAGGATGCAAAAAGGCATAACCGTTGTATTGTTAGCGGAAAAGATTCCGCAGGAACAAAGGTGAATTCAGCAGGCCCGAGCAGGGGAAAAACAAGAACCAATAGCCAACCCGATTCTCTAGGCCACATATATGAAGCGTAGAAAGCCATTAATATGCCAACTAAAGCAAGAACAATCATCTAAGGAAAATCTTGAGAGCCAGTTTTCTAAAGCTAAGAGGTAAAATAAAAATTACTTGAAACGCCAAGACTAGAGCCTTCTGTTTCAATCCTTGAGCATTTTTTTTACTCTCACGAACAAATTGTGGCATTTGAATGACTTCACTTTTGACACATTCTGTTAGAACCCTGATAAACACATAAAATCGAAAAGTCTTGATTTGAAACTCTTCAATCTTACTTTGATATTTTGAAATAATATTTAAGCTATTCAATTGATTTTCAATGATGCGGCTACCTCCCAAACCGTGTAGTTGATAGTTAATCAGCTTGTTATAAACAACCATAATTTTACCAGCTTTGCCATACGTCAATGACATTAGAAAATCACGGTCCTCAACGAATCTTAAATCAAAGGATGTATCAAACCTACTTCCATCATTTCTAACTATTAAAGAAGATAGATACACCGAATTACCCTTTAAGAAATCATCAAAAGATAATGTAGCAGAGTCAGTCCATTGGACGTTTTTGACCATGGTTGTATCTCCGAAATGATTGGCCCTGGAAGAGACAGCTATAATTGCCGGATCTTCAAATTCAATTAGCTGTATCTCAAGTTTGTTGCTTTCCCAATAATCATCTGCATCCAAAAAAGCAATATATTCACCTGTGACATGATTGAGACCTGTATTTCTACTGATGGCAGGCAATCCAGAATTTCGTTCATGTTCTATAAAACTCACTCTTGGATCATCTAAAAACGGCCTGACCACCTGTTCTGTCCCATCTGTCGAACAGTCATCCACTATAATCAACTCGATATGCTCATAGGACTGATTAAGGACTGATTCTATGGCCACTGCCACGTCATCCTTTGCATTGTATGATGTGATAATACAAGAGACCAAGGGAGATTTCATCTATGCTAGTTGTAAAAATTCTGACACCGTTTCTTTATTTACTCCCTTGAAAAAGGACGCCCTTATGGATTGACCTGCTTCCGACAACTGCGACATGGTTGCTTCAGAGTAATTTAAGCATCTAATAAGTTGCTCACGGGCTTCATTATCGTCATATACAATGCTCCAGGAAGTTCTATCAACACTATCCGGAATTGGGTTTTGAGTCAAGCCGCGGTTATTGGCCATGATCAATACGGGAACTCCTGATAGCACTGCTTCCAAACAGGTAGTGGAAGCGGTAGATATCATGACCTTTGCCCTGGCCAGCACTTCAGAAAAATCTCCTTTGGAAACATCAAGCTTGGCATTGCTATCTACACCTGCACTTTTGATGAGCTGGTCAATATCGTAAGCGGGATGCCCCTTGATAGTGAACTGCTGCTCTCTAAATTCGGGAAGTTTGCTCAAAGAATCTGCCAAGTGGATAAGCCCTATGCTGTCTTCAATGTGTATCGGAAGAGCAAACAACACTTTGGACCTGGTCGATTCTTTGGTTCTTTTGGCTGCGGTATTGAACCTGAATGCCGGAGCAGATTCTACCTGTATTTCACTCTCCTCTTTGTAAAGATCCACTACAGATTCGCCAACCACAGATACTTTTTGAGGCAACAACCTGTTTTCCTTTTCAAACTTCAGCGGCTGCATGTAGAGGTTGAACAACCAGGAGACAATAAAACCCAAGTAACCCTTGGTCTCTGCCTGGGGATAGTATTTGTGAATAGCCCGATGCAGACCTTTGTCTATGGGCTGATTTTCAAACCAGTCTACAAAGAGCTTAACTCTTATTCCTTTATTTTTCAACCGCTTTATAAAGCGGTAATTAAGCAAGCCTATAAATTGAGAGTTGTCATAATATGACTTTTTGATAGCTTCCA
>Ga0316204_10003091_pt1 | contig 34773 bp, 19 predicted proteins | sample 6monrhotite_MG_2_FD_205661 | JGI IMG/M metagenome (GOLD analysis project Ga0316204, IMG submission 205661) | Microbial mat bacterial communities from mineral coupon in-situ incubated in ocean water Damariscotta River, Maine, United States -... | ecosystem: Environmental > Aquatic > Marine >... | reverse complement strand
TGGGTCAAAATAGATTCTCCTACAAAAAGGAAAAGAATCAATAAAATCATGGCAACAATTGATGCTTTTTCGGATTTAATGTGCCCTACTTTTTGACGCAAATCAATTATAATTGGTACCGAGCCAATTATATCAATAACAGCAAACAAAACCATTCCTGCGGTGAAAATTTCTCTTAAATTAAATTGCATGACAATACCCTTTGATTTTTGCCGGCAAAATTACTGAAAGCCTTAATGCAAAATTTTTTTTCTTGAATATTTTGAATTAGGGTAGATTGCTTATCTGGCTTGATAAAACCGTTCTAATTTTGCATTTAATTTTTGTACACAAGATTCTATATTGGGAGTATATAGAAAGAATAAAAAGTGTGGCCCCATTAATAGCATTTCTGGAGACTTATTAAGAGATTCAACAACATATCGTGTGTAAAAAGGGAATGGCCTAGAGAGTTGCTTAAAATCTCGAGTCTTTATTACTAAGCCTCTTAATCCAAGATTAGGAGAGCCATAAAATCTTTCTTTTTCTTTCTGTGAGCCAACAAAAGTTAAACTTTCATGGGAATATTGTTGTAAACTATCTTGTTCTATAGTTGCAAGTTCAACAGTAAAAATCTTTTTATCTTTTGCAATCTTGATGGAGGAGTCCAGTTGAAGCCTTTGGTCTAAGAAAATACCTTCTAAATTCCCTTTCTTAACATCTGCTGAAGAATTGCTATAAAAGAATTGAACCTCGCTAAAAGTATACTTCCTTTTAAAAGCATCTACTAAATTTCTATTAATGTATTCTTGCCTTAGTTTAAGTTGTTCTGCTTTTTTGAAATCTCCATTCTTTTTCAAAGCTTCAATAGAGGGATCTGCAGTTTTTAAGCGTACTAGCAAAACTCCTTTTCTTAGTTCTTCAATATGTTTCTTTGCACTTTCTTTTTTAAGTTTTCTATAGGAAGGAGGACGAATAGGGTGAGAGGAACTGATTCTATATTTTAAGCCCACTATAGTATTAGAGTTATTATCTTTTATTTCCCTAGGAACAGTTTCATGAATAAAGAAGTTAAAGTGATCATTTAATTTAAATTCTACGCCGAATAAATAATTAATTTGAAAAGTAGAAATGTCTTCTTGAGCGAATATAAGTGGGATGTTGCTTTCACTACTGATGGCCGTGGACAAAGAATTCTCGATGACTAAACCAGCTTTAAACCAGAAATCATCAAGGTGATACAAAGGAGTAATAACAAGATCTATACTATTCTGTTTGATTCTATTTGAAGGATTAATCTGTGATGCTTTAAAAGAAAAAGAACAAGCACCTTGCATATCAAGGTGTTTGCTAATTTTTATATCCCCATTGATACCAACAAAAGGCCTAAATAGCCCAGCTTGCCTGCTGTTTTGGTAGTTGATTCTTGTATAATTCCCCCCAAAAGAAAGGCTAATTGGACCTTGTTGATCAGGTTTTAGCTCCTGGGTATAGGAATGGAATGCTATAAGCAGCCCAACAATTAGCAGACAATAGTTAGAATAAGTATTAAAAGAAGATTTAATAATCAAAGTCATCAACTAATTCAAAATCCAATTGTTTTTTTGATAAATCAGCCTTCAACACTTTAACAGTTAGTTCATCTCCAATTCGATAGATTTTCCCAGTTCTTCTACCTTCAATGGCATAATTGTCTGGGTTAAAATTATAAAAGTCGTCCGATAAACTTTTCATTCTGATTAATCCTTCACATTTGTTGCCTTCTAACTCAACAAATAAGCCCCATTCACTAACACCTGAAACTACTCCACCAAATACCTCACCTACTTTATCTTGCATGAATTTTACCTGCATGAATTTTATAGAAGTTCTTTCAGCTTCTGTAGCTAACTTTTCTCTTTCAGAGGAGTATTTGCATTTTTCTTCTAATTCTTCTTTATTAACCGCATCACCACCATCTAAATAATATTGCAATAATCGATGAACCATAACATCGGGATAACGACGAATCGGAGAGGTAAAATGTGAGTAATACTGAAACCCTAAGCCATAATGCCCTATGTTTTCAGTGGAATATACTGCTTTAGCCATGGTTCTTATGGCGAGTTGTGAAATTAATTGCTCTTCGGCCTTACCTTCAACCTCAGTCATTAGTCGGTTTAAAGTTTTAGAAATTCCTTTTGGAGAGGTAAGGTCGATTCTGTATCCAAATTTTTTGATGAATTGGCTAAAGGTTTGCAGTTTTTCTGGATCAGGATTGTCGTGAATTCGATAAACGAATGGTTTAGCTTTTTGTTTGCTACCAATAAAAGCGGCAACTTTCTTATTGGCTAAAAGCATAAAGTCTTCGATAAGTTTATTGGCGTCTTTTTGTTCTTTTAAAAATACTCCAAGAGGGTCTCCCTTTTCATCTAGCTTAAATTTCACTTCTAGAGTGTTAAAATTGATTGATCCCTTCTTGAAACGGTCAGACCTTAATTGTTTGGCCAAGTGGTCTAACCTTAAAATCTCTTTAGAGAAATCGCCTTTACCAGTTTCAATAACTTGTTGAGCTTCTTCATAAGTAAATCTTCTGTCTGAATGTATCACAGTTCTTCCAAACCATTCTTTATGAATTCTGGTGTCTTCACTCATTTCAAACAGAGCGGAGAAGCAGTACTTGTCTTCATTAGGCCTTAGAGAACAAGCAAAGTTTGATAATACTTCGGGTAACATGGGAACAACTCGATCAACAAGGTAAACAGATGTTGCCCTGTCGTATGCTTCTTTATCTAATTCACTCCCTTCCTTTAGGTAATGACTGACATCTGCAATGTGAACTCCTATTTCCCAATTTCCATTAGGTAACTTCTGAATAGAAAGAGCATCATCAAAATCTTTGGCATCAACTGGGTCAATAGTGAAAGTGGTTACTTTTCTTAGGTCTTTTCGTTTTTTAATTTCAGCCTCTTTAATTTCAAGGTCTAAGTTTTTAGCCTCTTCTTCAATGTGCTCGGGGAATTGATAAGGCAAACCATATTCAGCTAAAATGGAATGCATTTCTGTTTCATTTTCACCAGGTTTTCCTAAAACTTGAACGATCTCTCCAAAAGGGCTATCTGCATCATGGGGCCAATCTGTCATTTTGGCGATTGCTTTTTCTCCATTTTGGGCCCCGTTTAATTTTTTAAGAGGAATGAAGATATCTACAGGCATTCTTTTGCTGTCTGGAACTAAAAAGGCATATTTTAGAGATTTTTCAATAGTGCCAACAAACTCAGTAGTTGCTCGTTCAATAATAGAGTTAATTTTGCCTACTGGCTTACCGCTTTTTTTTACTTTAATAATTGAAACCTCAGCGATATCTCCATGAAGAGCTGTTCCTAAATTTTGTTCGCTAATAAAGACGTCATCAGGCATTCCTTCTACTTCAATATAAGCAACACCACTTGTTGTCATATCAACTTTACCAATGAGGTTATTTAAATTTGCTGTAGAACCTTCCAGTTTAAATTTTCCGGGTTTTTCTTCGATTAACCTACCTTTTTGCTCGAGTTCATAGAGAACACGTTCAATAATTTTCTTTTTGGAAGTTTGTTTTACATTAAGCTGTCTTGCTACTTGTTTGTAGTTAAGTGCTTGGGTCGGGTTGCTGCGAAAAGCCTCTAAAATTCTTTGTTGAAGGGATCCGCTTTTTGGGTGATTTTTTTTTGACATACTGAGGTTGCCCTCTGGATTAATTGTATAATTTATTGCAAAGCTAATAATAGTTTTAAGACCACTATGGCAATTTTAGCTTGGTAAGACTCGTTTTTAAAGAAACTAAAAACTTATACCATGAAAAATACAATCAGAAAAACTGGTCAAAGATTTCCCTTTATGAGTAGATTTTTGACTGGAATAATTGTTGCTTTAGCGTTGACTTTAACAGCCTTTGAATGGACAACTGTTACTACAGAAACTAGAGAGCTTGAGTATGATTTTTTATATGATGATAATACAGAAGAGATACTTCCTCCAATACGCTATCAAACGGAAAAACTAGAGCAACCTAAACCCAAGGCAAAGGATCTTTCTGGCCCAATTGAAGTGAAAAAAGATATTCCCGAAACTGTTGTTAAAGTTATAACAGAAACTCCAATAGAAAATCCCATAATAGATGAGCCTATTGTTATAGAGATTGATAAAAAAGATTATGGGATGATTGATGAAGATTTAATTGATGATAATATTCCATATACAAAAGTTCAAGTATTTGCTCATTACAACGATTGTTCAGGTTTAATAAATGAAGAACTTATGGAGTGTAGTAAGTTAGATATTCAGAATAGGGTGAAGATGAATTTTAGAGTAACACCACAGTTGAGGAGCATTGGTGGAAGACAGGGAGCATTAATGACCATTGTAATTAATAAAGAAGGGGAAATTACCTCTATTGAAGTTGAACAAACAACGAGTAAAGCAATGGCACGTGCTGCAACTAAAGCGGTAGAGAAATTACCAAAAATGAATCCTGCACAACAACAAGGCAGGAAAGTAGCATTGAGTATGAAAATACCTATTGTATTAACGATTCAATAAATAGTTGATATTTTTAATTCATGAAAATTGAATTAGAAATCCACAATACAAAATACAGATCTGATTTATCTAAGTCGATCGATATTTCAATGCCATTACATTCCAGTGAACAGAACCCATCGGCATGGTATGTTAATCCGCCTGAGATAAAACCAGTAAGAACGGATCAATTCACAGGCTCTGTTGCAGAAGGAGGAAGTGTAAACTTTAGGAATATTTTTTTTAACCCACATGGGCACGGGACACATACAGAATGTGTGGGTCATATTTCTGAAGAGGTATATTCGATTAATCAGGTTTTAAAGCAATTTTTCTTTTTAGCAGAAGTAATAACGATTCAACCTTCTATTCAAGAAAATGGAGATGAAATTATTTTATGGGAGCAAATTGAAAAGAGCAGAAAACATCACAGTGCAGAAGCAATAATCATAAGGTCTTTACCCAATGAGATTGAAAAAATGAGCCGCCAATATTCGGATTCAAATCCAGCATATGTTGAAGCAAAAGCTATGACTCAATTGATTCAACAAGGAATAAGACACTTTCTAATTGATTTGCCTTCAGTTGATCGGGAGGTAGATGGTGGAGCTTTAGCAGCACATCATGCTTTTTGGGAGCACCCTCAAAAAACAAATTTAGAAAGAACGATAACGGAGTTAATATATGTTCCCGATACAGTTAAAGATGGGAAGTACCTCTTAAACCTTCAAATTGCAAGTTTTGAAAATGATGCTAGCCCTAGTAAACCAGTTCTATTTCAATTAGAGGAGGCAAATTGAGAAATCTTCTTCTGCTTCATTTTGTTGTCTTAATTTTTGGATTTACAGGCGTTCTTGGCAAATTGATAACCATCCCTTCAGACCAATTAGTTTGGTATAGAATGTTAATAGCTACAGGCTCTTTAGGAATTTACTTAATGTTAAAAAAGCAGAGCATTATTATGCCTAAAAAAGGCGCCTTACAAACGTTTTTTACTGGATTTATTATTGCCGCTCATTGGGTTTTCTTTTTTGAAGCCATTAAACAATCTAATGTTTCCTTAACTCTTTCAGCTTTGGCAACAGCTTCCTTGTTTACGGCAATACTTGAACCTATTTTTTTTAAGAGAAAGATTCATTTTTATGAATTGTTCTTGGGCTTGTTAGTTGTATTGGGCTTGTATTTTATATTCCAATTTGAATCAGAAAATAGTTTGGGAATTATATTGGGCATTATTTCGGCTTTTCTAGCATCGCTCTTTACTGTTATTAATGGGAAGTTTATTCGAAAATACAATTCTACTAGAATTTCTTTTTACGAATTAGCTGGAGGAACAATTGCAATCACATTATACTTTTTAGTAGCTAAAATGGATTCATTCCCCAATTTTCAACTTAGTATATCAAACTGGGTTTATCTTTTATTATTGGCAGTGATTTGCACCGCCTTTGCTTTTGTAGCTTCAGTGAAAGTTATGGAAGAACTGACTCCCTTCACAGTAAGTTTAAGTGTTAACCTTGAACCGGTTTATGGTATTGTTCTGGCTCTATTATTTTTTGGGGAAGAAGAAAAAATGTCTTTTGGATTTTATATAGGAACATTTCTCATCCTTTTTTCTTTGTTTTTGAATGCAATTTTTAAAAGAAGAGCTCGAAAGAAAGCTAAACTTTCAGTCAGTAGTTAAATTGTCCAATACTATCTTGAGTGAGCAGCATTGGAACTACTTATATTTGCATCCCTAAATGTGATTCATGTCTTCTAAAAAACACCTAATTACTTCTGCGTTACCCTATGCCAATGGTCCTATTCACATAGGGCATTTGGCTGGAGCGTATTTGCCTGCTGATATATACGTTCGCTTTCTAAGGATGAATGATGAGAAAGTATTGTTTGTATGTGGTTCAGACGAACATGGAGCGGCGATAACATTAAGGGCTAAAAAAGAAGGGAAAACCCCTCAAACTATTGTAGATGAATTTCATGAATTGAACAAACAAGCGTTTTCTGATTTCGGGATCAGTTTCGATATTTTTCATAGAACATCTGCTGATATTCATCATGAAACTGCCAAGGAATTCTTTTTAGCGCTTGAAGAAAAAGAAGTTTTTACTAAAGAGGAAAGAGATCAGTTTTACGATGAAGAATATCAGCAATTCTTAGCTGATCGATATATTACTGGAAGCTGCCCAAAATGTGGATTTGACAATGCATATGGAGATCAGTGTGAAAATTGTGGAAGCTCATTGAGCCCCAAAGACCTATTAAACCCTGTATCAACTCTAAGTGGAAAGAAACCCACTCTAAGAAATACTACACATTGGTACTTACCTATGCATAAGGATGAGAGGTGGTTAAAAGAATGGATAGAGGAAGGAACATTAAATGGCAAAAAACATCATGATCCAAAGGAATGGAGAAAACAAGTTTTAGGCCAATGCAAGTCTTGGATTGACGGGGGCTTACAAGCAAGAGCCATGACTAGAGATTTAGATTGGGGAGTAAAAGTTCCTATTGAGGGCGCAGATGGGAAGGTCCTTTATGTTTGGTTAGATGCTCCTATTGGATATATTTCGGCTACAAAAGCTTGGGCTGAAAAAAATAATGAAGATTGGAAATCCTATTGGCTAGATGAGTCAACTGAGATGATTCACTTTATAGGCAAGGACAATATTGTTTTTCACTGTATCATATTTCCAATTATTCTAAAGGCTCATGGGGGGTACAACCTACCTACAAATGTTCCTGCAAATGAATTCTTGAATTTACAGGGAAAGAAGATTTCTACTTCACGAAATTGGGCTGTTTGGTTACATGAATATCTTGAAGATTTTAAAGGGAAGGAGGATACTTTACGTTATGTATTGTGTTCAATTGCTCCTGAAACGAAAGACAGCGAATTTACTTGGGAAGATTTTCAAGCCCGCCATAATAATGAGCTAGTAGCAATATATGGCAATTTTGTTAATCGAACTTTAGTGTTAACTCATAAGTACTATGGAGGGAAAGTTCCAGAGATAAATGTTGAAGACTTAGAATTTAAATCGGTTATTGAGCAGCTGAATAAATGCATAAAAGAATGTACGGCCAAAATTGAACGGAAACAATTTAGAGATGCTCAAACTGATGCCATGTCTATAGCTAGGCTAGGGAATAAATTTTTAGCGGAAACAGAGCCTTGGAAGTTAATCAAGACAGAACCACAGAAAGTAGAAGCAATTATTTTTGTTAGTTTACAAATAGCTGCGAATGCTGCATTAGCACTTGCCCCATTTTTGCCAGATAGTTCTAATAAGCTAATGCATACGTTGAACATGCATGATTTAAAATGGGCAGATCTAGGTAGGTTGAATTTGGTTAAAGCAAATGATCAGTTAGGGGAAGTAGAGCATTTGTTTCAAAAGATTGAAGCTGAGGAGATACAAAAGCAAGTAGAAAAATTAGAAAGTTCAGATATGGAAATTAAGATTAAAGAGGGTTCTGTAGAATCTATCAAAGAAGCTATTGCATTTGAGGATTTTTTAAAATTAGACCTTAGGGTAGGGACAGTGATTTCGGCTGAGAAACTAGAAAAAAGCAATAAATTACTAAAACTTAAAATTGATATAGGGCTTGAAGAGAGGACTATTCTCTCAGGAATAGCAAAACATTACTCCCCAGAAGAGATAATAGGGAAACAAGTTCAAATCATTGCTAATCTAGCACCAAGAAAAATAATGGGAATAGAATCTCAAGGAATGGTTTTAATGGCAGAAGATGAAAACGGGGAATTAAGTTTATTACTTACAGATAAAGGAGTAATAAATGGAAGTTGCATAAATTAGCTTCTATGTTATACAATTTCTCTAACATTGTTGCTTAGATGATAAGATACGGCAGATTATTAGTTGTTTTATTTATTCTTTTTACTGGGAAGGTCTTTTCTCAGGCCTGTGAATTAGTTAACATTACCACCACTCCTTTACGTACTTTGCCTGAATGCAATAAAACTAATGGTTCAATTGTATTTGACAATACACAAGGAGGAACTGCCCCTTATGCATATACTTTAAATGATACAACAACTAGATTAGGCGCATTTTTTAATCTTGGGTTAGGTTCATATTCTGTTATTATTGAAGATGCTCGTCTGTGTACTAGTACAGTAGTTGTTAACTTATTGTATAAAGAAATTGATGACATCGTTCAACCTGATAATGCTTTTACTCCTAATGGAGATGGATTAAATGATACATGGAGAATTCCAGGAATTGAGAGCTTTGGAGGTTCGCAGGTAAGAGTGTTTAACCGTTGGGGACAGATGGTACATGTAAATAGCGAATATTCTAATGAAAATGGATGGAATGGGAAGCAAGGAGCTTCAGATTTACCACCAGCCACTTATTATTATGTGATTTCTATAATAAATAACTGTTTGGAAGAATATGTTAATGGTACTGTAACTATTATTCGTTAAATGAAAGTTTTACTTGGCATAATTTTCTTTCTTTCTTCGTTGTGTTTGATAGGTCAGCAACATTCAAACTATACACAATACACCTTAAATCGTTTTGCTCTAAATCCAGCTATTGCAGGCTTAAAACCATGTGCGGAAACAACATTTGGTAATCGAAGGCAGTGGGTTGGATTTGAAAATGCTCCACTAGCTACTTTTGCAAGTTTTAATACTAGACTGAATAAGGAAGATAAGTATCCCAAAAATTTCCATGGTATTGGGCTTCATATTTTAAATGAAAGGCAAGGCTTCTCAAATAATCTATATATTAAATTAGCTTATGCTTATCATGTAAAACTTTGGGTAAACTATCATTTAAGTGTGGGAATGTTTGCAGGTATACAGAGGCATTCTTTCTCGTATGACTTAATACGGCTTCCAAATAAAGCAATAGACCCAGCAATTAACCAAGAATTGGTAAATGACGAGGTATATCCAGAGATAAGCCCTGGTGCCTTTTTTTATAATCGCAACTTTTATGTAGGTCTTTCCATGTTACAAGTATACCCAGTTCGGACAGGGAAGTTGGGGACTAAAAAGAATAAATTAACCGGACATTATTTTCTATCAGGAGGTTATCGATTAAGAGGGCGGAATAGACTGGATTTTATCCCCTCTTTTATGCTAAGTTTCTCTCCTTTTATTGCTCCTACATTCGACCTTACCTTAACGGCGGACTATAAACAACGGATATCAGTAGCAATGGGGAGTAAATACCTCAATTCAGGCTATATAACTCTCCAATTGAGATTAATAAAAAAGGTATACGTAGGTTATTCTTATGAGTATGCGCTGAATGAATTGAATAAAGTTGCTCCTTCAACACATGAGATAATTTTGAATTTCACTTCTTGTACTACAGACAAAAAACATATAAAGTTTGTTTGTCCAGCTTATCAATAGGCTAAATTTTCTCTTGACACAACTCAACTAAGACACCTCCTGTAGATTTAGGATGTAAGAAAGCAATTAATTTATTGTCAGCACCTTCTTTTGGCATTTTGTGGATCATTTCAAAGCCTTCTGTTTGAAGTCGATTAATTTCCTGTTCAATATTGTCTACTTCATAAGCAATGTGGTGAATTCCTTCTCCTCTCTTTTCAATGAACTTAGCAATAGGGCTATTAGAGTCAGCTGCTTCTAATAATTCAATTTTACTTTCTCCAATTTTGAAAAACATGGTTTTTACTCCTTCGCTTTCTACAACTTCAGTTTTGTAGGATGGCGTACCAAGTAATGTAGTATACATTTTTTCTGATGCAATTATGTCTTTTACAGCTATCCCTAAATGTTCTATTTTTTTCATAGAGCTTAAAATTATTACATAAAAAAACCCTTATGGAACCATAAGGGTTTTAAATTCTTTTTCAGTGCTTTTATTTGAACTGAACAGTTTCTGTCATATTATCAAAACTCACATAATAAGTTCCTTTTTCTAAACTAGTGATATCTGCTGATTGTCCAAACCCTTTTTTGACAATTGTTCCAAATCGATCATAGATTTCATATAAGGTCTCACCTCCATAAAAGCTTATTTTTCCTTTAAATTTTGTCTCACCATTCAGTGATACTGCAGGAACTTTTGAAGTATAACTTGCAGCTTTAGAATACCTTGGTTTACCAGTATAATCTACTTGCTTAACTCTAGCTTTATTGTCTCCACTATGAGGAGTGATTTTAAAAGAGTATTCATGAGATCCTGGAGTTCCTTCGCCACTAACTTCTCCAATTTTAACCCACTTATTCCAACGAAATTGTTCAACGATAAAATCAATTTTACCATTTTCATTATTCGTGTTCCATTCTAAAACCCCTTCGTTTGTGAACGATATTTTTTGAGTGTTAAATGTGCTTTTTGGCTTAAGTACTTCAGGGTTTAGTACTTGAGGGCCATCTGGGCCGCAGTCATCTTTGTGTTTGATGTTAATGATAACCTTATCACCAAGCTTTACATCATGATTTCTAAAGTCTATTTCAAAAGCACTTTGGTTAACTTCATCAGGAGATAGTTTACCATTAATGGTAACTTCAAATACACAAAAACCAACACCAGCACCGCCAAATGGGTTTTTCACAAAAATATTTTTGCCCATGTAGTTCCCTTCTAACACAATTACCCCAGCATTAACAGAGTTAATAAGGCAAAATAGGAGTACAAAAGAGAATAACTTGATTAATTTCATTTCGTTACTTTTTGTCTATCAGTAAAGTAATATAATCGATAAAAATACCTGCTTAATCTGTTAAAGCCAAATTTTTTCGACTAAATAGCTTACTAAATTAATGATTTTTTCTACTTATGCTCATAAATATCGTGCCGAAAGAAGGTTTAATCTTTAAACTTTGCGATTTTTTCCTTCAGTTCAGCAATTCTTTTTTGCTTCTCAGGTTCTCTTCTTTGTTTAGCAGATTCAGTAAAATAGCCATGGGAAGATAGAAACCCAATGTTCATCTCAATCCATTGTTTAGGATTGTCATCTAATTTCTTAAACTCTATTAATTCTTGTCGAAGTGTTTCAGCTATGGGATAAAAATCGCTTCTGCCTAAATAGTCTAAATCAGAGTCGCACATGATTTGTTCCAAGTGATTTTTAGGGTTTTGAGGGATCTCAGTTGCCTCAATAAGGTCAATTACTTGATTAATTTGATCATCAGTATATCCAAACGTGGGCAACATCTCTTTCGCCAAATTAGCTCCAATTGGCTCATTGCTTTCATATGAATGGATAAAACCAGCATCGTGGTATAAAGCTGCTGTTTTAAGAAGATAGAGTTCTTCACCTTTAACTCCTTCCCAAATGGCCAGTCGCTCAACAGCTTTACAAACATCCTTGGTATGATGAATCCCATGGTAGTGCAAACCTTTAGGCAGATCACCTTCTAGTCTTTTGATAATGTACTTTTCAGCATGTCTATAGTTGATATTACTATAGAGCTTGAGGTTAACATAATGCCAGAATGCCTCATTTGGTGTTATTCCATCTTCATTTTCAGATAGTTCTGCTTTAATTCCATGTACAAAATACATGTCAATTTCTCCTTTGTTCTTTGCTTTTACTTTTCCTCTATATTCTGTTTCAAAAAATTCGGCAATGGCTTCATAAGTAGTTTCAGAAACATTTACTTTTCCTACTTCGCCACTACTTTCCATATGAGCAGCAACATTAACAGTATCACCCCAAATATCATAAGCAAAACGTTTGATCCCAACAACACCAGCAATAAGGTCTCCTGAATGTATTCCTATTCTAATTTCCCATGCTTTTTCACCTTGTTCTTCTTTTGCGATTTTTAATTCTCTCATCGCTCTTTGAATTTCTAAGGCTGCTAAAGTGGTGTCAATGGCATTACTTTTATTTCTAATAGGAACTCCTCCGGCAGCCATATAGGCATCTCCAATAGTTTTTATCTTCTCAACATTGTATTTATTTACAATTTCATCGAAAGTGATAAAATAACTGTCCAATTCGGCGACTAGATCTTGAGGACTGTACTCTTCAGCCAACCTAGTAAACCCTTTAAAATCGGTAAACATTACGGTGGCACTTCTATAATTTCTGGCTTTGGCTTTTCCCTTATTCTTTAATTCATCAGCCATCTCTCTTGGCAGAATGTTGAGCAGTAATTTCTCAGTTTTCTCTTTTTCTTCTTCAAGCAGTTTCTTTTGCCTTTCTACCTGTTCTTTTTGTTTAATGATTTCAATAGTTCTCTGTTTTACCTGAGTTTCTAATAAATCTTTTTGTTTTTGTACTTTTTTAAGACGGTCTCTATAGATGAGGTATAAACTCAAAATAATTAGTGCCAAAAGTGAAACATCAAACCACCAATATGAGAAAAGAGATGCACCAATAATTAGTTGAAAAATAGGAGACATATTATGGTTTAATGAGTTTTAAGACCGTTCTTCTGTTAAGATAGTGGTCGTCATTATCACAAGTTTTTAACTCACAATCAACAGCGGGTTTTATTTCACCAAAGTACTTACCACTAATCCTATCTCTAGAAATATTATTCTGTGTTAAATATGCAATTACTGAATCTGTTCGTCTTTTAGAGAGGTATTCGTTGTACTTCATTGGTCCCCTGTTGTCAGTATGGGACTGAACTTCTATTGTATAAGCTTCATTTTTGTATTTCGCGATAAATTCATTTAATGTGATCATCGCTCTTGTGTTTAGCAGCGTAGAATCAAATCTGTAGTAAATAATAATGGAGCTATCTATCCCATTAATTATATCGTCTTGATATTTCTGAATTTGATAATCCTTCCCACCAGGTTCTGGACTTATCTTATATGCATAATGTTGTAGCTTTTTATAAGTGAATTCTCCTTTTTCGTTCTTTATAAGTCTTTCTACAACATTACTTTCTTCATCTAATGTTAAGAGTTGAAAGTCTTCTTTTGGATCATCAAGTCTAAATGAGAATTCGGTATCAACTGGGAGTTTATTAAACTCAAACCTACCTTCTTTATCGATGTAGGCCGTATCAATTAATTTTCCATCGTCATTATAGATATAAACTGCCATTCCTGCTTTGAAATCTCCAGGCAGTTTTTTAAAGACTTGTCCAAATAAATTAAACTCTGTAACAGCTTCTAACAATTCAGGGTCATTAACCTCTATTGGCTCGAATTGAGCTACTTGATAGGTTAATTTTCGATAAGCAAAATTTCCTTTTTCATTGAGGAACGTTTGTTCCAGAATTTGATTCTTATCACCCAATAAAACTAATGTAAGGTCATTAGCATCTTCAAGCATGAAAGTGAACTTCTCATCTCTTTTGAGTTTCTGGAAATTAAAATTACCACTCTGGTCAGTATAGGCAGAGTCTACAATGTTTCCATTATCATCTACTAAGTATACTTTCAAGTTATCATTATAATCTCCAGGAAGATTGGTGTATACCTGCCCTTTTAATTCTACAAATTTTGGAACACTGGCTTCTTCTTTCAACTGAACTATAGTATACTCGTCGAATGGAAGTGCTTTGAATACAAATTTCCCCTCTTTTAATTGATTGATTAAGTAGAGGTGATCTCCTTTGGAATTGATTACATAAATGGCTGAATTTTTCTTGTCAACAACATCGGGTAAGGAAGCGTAATATGATTCATCAATTTTGAGTTTGTTAAATTGAAACTCACCACGATCATTTGTAAATAAGGTCGCTATTAAATTATTGGCGCCATCGTATAATAACACTCTAGTATTAGGTAGTGATTTTCCGTTCAATTCTACCAATCCAATTATAGAAGTGATTCCTTTGGCAGTTGCTAATTTTGTTCTGTTGCTAGGATCAATTGGGTCTGAAAGTAAAAACTGTCCACCATCAGCTTCTTTGATTTCATATACTCTTCCTTTGTTATTGATCAAAGCAAGATTTAATTCATTATCTACTTCTGCTATTTTTACAAAATACTTGTTGGTAGTGTCTAATCCTAATTTTGAAAAGTTGAATTTACCTCTTTGGTCTGTTAGCATAGAGTCTACCAGTTCACCATCTTCATTTACCAGATAAACCATTACATTGTCAGCATAGTCTCCTGGAAGTTTTTGATATACTTGGCCATACATCTGTAAACCGGATTTAGCTTCAAATAGCTCTGGGTCGATTGCTTTTACCGGCTCAAATTGAGCTACTAGATAGGTAAGTTTTTTGTAGGTAAAGTCTCCATTCTCGTTTACCAAAGTTTGTTCTAGGATTTCATCCTTCTCTCCAAGAAGAACTAAAGTAAGGTCTTCTTCCTCTTCCAACCTAAAGGTAAAGGACTTGTCTCCATCTAATTTTTGGAAATTGAATTTACCTTTTTGATCCGTGTAAACGGAATCAACAATTTCTCCTGCATCATTAACCAAATAAACCTTTAATGCTTGGGTATAATCTCCAGGAAGTTTCTTAAAGATTTGCCCTTTCATTTCTACAAAATCAGGCACATTTGAAGCTTCTTCAAGCTGAATTTTGGTGTACTCATCAAAAGGAAGCGCCTTGAAAGCAAATTTCCCTTCTCTCAATTGATTGATCAAATATAAATGGTCACCTTCATCATTGATTACATAGATAGCGGAGTTTTCTTTATCCTCTACATTGGGTAATACCGCTAGATAAGATTCGTCAATTTGTAATTTATTGAATTGAAATTCACCTTTACTATTTGTAAAAAGCGTTGCCACTAGCTTGTTGTTGCTATCGTATAGCAATACCTTAGTGTTGGGCATAGGTTTACCCATGAACTCAACTAAACCAATTATGCTAGTTAAGCCTTTACTAGTAGCCAATCGAGTTGTCTTACTAGGATCTAGAGGAGATGATAAGTAGAACTTACCATCTTTTGCCTCTGATATTTCGTATTGCCTTCCATCTTCATTTATTAGAGCAAGGTTTAATTCATCATCTTGAGTGGGAATTTGAGCAAAATACTTTCTACCGTCTTCAAGAGAAAGTTTGGTGAAGGTGAAATTTCCCCTTTCATCGGAGAGTACAGAATCGATAATGGCGCCAGTATCGTCTACTAGATAAACCATTACTTTTTGTGTAAAATCACCAGGCAGCTTTTTAAAGACTTGACCCGCGAACTTAATGTCTTTAATAGCGTCTGCATCTTCAGCGGCAAGTAATTCTAGTTCAACTTCTTCAGCAGGCAAGGCTTTGAATTTAAATTTCCCACCTTTTAAACGTTCTATCAAGCTTATTTTTTCACCATCACTATTCGTTAAATAGAGCTTACCATCTTCATACAGTTGATTGTCATCAGTTTCAATTTCTAAGAAATAATCTTGCTGGTAGGCTAATTCTTTAAATAGGAAACGCCCGAATTCATCGGTGTATGCTACCGCAATAACTGAATCGTTAGCATCCAACATGTTAATTTTAGTTCCTTCAACAGGAAGGCTATTGTATTCAAATACACCGGTAACTCCTGTGTATAAAATTTTTGAGCTTTGGTAGAAGCGGTAAATATCATCCTCTCCAATACCGTCATCAGCCCTATTGGAAGCATAATAACCAGTAGAATCAGTTATGTAGTACATCCCAAAATCATCTCTACTAGAGTTAATTGGGGCCCTTAAGTTGATTGGTTCTTGCCATCCGTTAATGTCTGTAGACATCAATATGTCGAGACCACCATAACCAGAATGCCCGTTTGAAGAGAAATACAGTTGATTTCCTTTTACAAATGGGAATACCTCATTTTGTTTTGTATTTACTGTGGGGCCAACATTTTGAGGCTCGCCCCATTCTCCATTTTCTCTTTTAGAAACATAAATATCCATTCCTCCTTGCCCCCCTGGACGATCTGAAGCAAAGTAGAGGGTATTGGTATCAACATAACAAGGATGACCAGTATGATAATCGTTGCTGTTAAAAGGCAAAGGCTTAAAGGATTTCCATTTCCCTTTTTCATACTTCCCTTCAAATAATTTCATTCGATTTACAAAATCCTTTCCTCGAAGTTCATTATCTATTCTGGTAATAATCATACTGGTTTCAGAAGGATCAATACTTAGCGGCCCATCATGGTAGTCTGTATTTATTTTTCCTTTTACCGTTTCAAATCTTGGGCCAACAACATTTATTAGTGAAGTATCAATTTCAAATACAGAGAGGTAAGGTGTTCCTGTCCATGAAAATGATTCAGGAGAGTTGTAATTGATTTCTCGGTTTGAAGTGATGTAGTATTTGTCCTTAAACAAATGCATATTGTATTCAGAAAAAGGGCTATTAACGTTTGCCAATGAAGAGGTAAAGAAAGAGGTAGGCTGTAGGTCCCATTTATAAATCAAATCAATGGATTGGATCATAATATTCCCAATCAAATTATTGTCTTCGAGGGAGGTGAATTTCTCAAATTGTTCTTTAGCTTCTCCTAGTTTTCCATTGGATTTTAACGATAGGGCATAATAGAAGAAATCTTCATTTTTAACAGAATCGGAATTAATAACTAAACTGAAGTATAACTCTGCATTTTGATAGTCGTTTATTTTACGATAAGAGTTAGCCAAATATTTTAGGGGAGTATAATGCCCTTCTCTTTCTTCCACTATTTTTTTGAAGAGTACAATTGCTTCTGTATAAGATTTGAATTCATATTTTTCTATGGCCTTTTTAAGTTTCCCATCGGGAGATGCTGAAGAGTTTAGAGCAACAAAAAATAAGGCACAACAAAGAAGTATCTTGAAATAGCTATAAAATAGAAAATGTGGCAGAGATCTTTTTATCACAGTCTAAAAATACCTTGGAGATGTAACTCTTGATTTAAATAAATTAAGGTCATAACCGATAAAAATTTCATGAGAACCACCATTAGTTCTATTTAAATCAGTTACTGATATGTCGTATGAATAACCCATTCTAAATTGCTTGGAGAAGTTGTATTCTAAAATGGCAACAGCTCCATATTGTCTTCTATAACTCATTCCTAGCCATAGCTTCTCTTTGAGTAAAACACTAGCATTTATATCTACAAAAGCAGGTTGGTTGCTTGAGGTTTTAATTAATAAAGATGGTTTGAGTGTAATGTAGCGATTGAGAACAAAAGCCCTTCCTGCAGTAATGATCGCTTGAGCTCTTTGGCGAGAAGTACTTTCTATATTTACATTTTCCTCTTCTATTCCCAATTTCCCTTCATTCAGGTGAGTAAATTCGATACCAATGTAATTAAAATTATCGCTATAATAAACCCCAAAGTCAAAAGAAGGAGTGAGGTAGGTTTCTGTTCCAGTTAAGGTGCCAGCAGTTCTGGTGTCTGACTGATATTCGATTTCATCCCAATCGAAAGTATAGTTATATAAACTCCCTCTTAATCCAAAGCCTAGTGTTCCTTTAAACAGTCTTATTTTGTATACATATGTTCCCGATATGGCAATGGTGTTTTTTGGTCCAATTTGATCGTTGATTATTTGAAATCCAAGGCCCATTTTTTTCCTTCTAGTAGGGGAGTGGATAGCAAAAGCTTGAGTGGTTGGGGCGCCTTCAAATCCAACCCATTGCGAACGGTGCACCAAAGCAGCACTTAAATTTCCTCTCGATCCAGCATAAGCGGGATTTACGCTTAAGGGATTAAAGAAGTACTGATTGAATTGAGGGTCTTGCTGCGCTATTGCTACGATAGGCAGACTAAAGACAATCAATATCAGGTATATTCTTACTTTCATTATGTTCTTAATTTGAACCATTGTCCTAAAATCTGGTTAATTCAATCCATCCTTTTTCAAATTCTCCGTTCGACTCAAATACATAGAAATAAGTGTCCGAAGGTAATTCTTTTCCATTTAAATTGTTTCCTGTATTTCCTTTCCAAACTACATTCACATTGTCATAATTCTTTTCTTCAAATACGATGTTTCCTAATCGATTGTATATGGTGACTTTATTGTTGGCAAATGCCTCAACGTTCTCTATAATCCAAGCATCATTATTGCCATCACCGTTAGGCGTTATCCCTGTAAAGAAATTGATAAAACAAGGGGCATTTGATTCATAGCCAATGGTAAAAAAGAAAGTCTTTTGACAATTGTCGGTTGAACTAATTTGCACGCTGTAATTTCCAGGAGCAAGGCCAAATACTTGGTTGGATGTAGATCCTGTGCTCCAATTGAAAGTATAGGGGCCTTCACAGCCTTTAATGCTGTCAGGATCGATAAATGCTCTACCATTATTTCTTCCAATACATGCAGCAGGGGTTACAACTAAAGAATCTATGGTGATAGAATCGGGATCTCCTGGCTGATGGAACCCCTGAGTGATGGTTAATGGGGAAGTTCCTGATTGTTCTGTCGAAACAACCGTTTCACCTATTGTTGAAGAAACCCTTAGCGTAGAAGTATTGCTTTCAATTCCTCCAGAACTAATGACTTCCCGCTCTTTGGTGTTTTGAGCAGTGGAAGAGACCGTAAGTCCTGTTATGAGTAAAAATAAGAAGCAAGTGTTTTTAATTCTCATACTAATTTGATATGTTCTATTCATTATCATCTTGGTCATCATTATTGTGCTCCAAAACCGCTACTTATTTCTAAGCTGCCATTAATTTCTACACTTCCTCCTAGCGTTATTATCGTTGAGCCATTTGATTGTATATCTCCATTTAAAATCATTTTTCCAGAATTATTGACGACTGCATCATCTTCAACATCAAAAACTCCATCAACAGTTAATTCTTTTCCAGCATTAATAGTAAGTGTACATCCAAATTCAAGTCTTAAATCATTGCATGTTACCGTAGTATCTAGGGTACAATTGTTACCACTTTCAATTCTTACATCAGTAGTAGAACTAGGGCCAGAGTTATTCCAACTATTTACATCTGACCAATTTCCAGAAGAAACATTAAATCGTGAGATTCCCTGACTAAAAGCAGAACTAGAAATCAGCATGCAGCAAAATATCAGACTATACATCAACAAATTTTTCATCATGGATTAATTTTCATTTTAAATACCCAAGTTCCTAACTCTCTTCTTTCGAAGGATAAATCATTCCCGTCTCTTACAATTCTCCAACTACCATCTGTAGAAGGATCGCCGAAATAGAACGCATCTGTACTTCCTACTTCAACATCTCCGACAACATCTAGTTCTGAGGAAGGAGCAGCTGTTCCAATTCCTACATTTCTTCCATTGGGTTGAAGCACAAGATCTGCACTTGTTGAGGTTAAAATCAGATCTCCAACACCATCATTTCTCAAAGTTGAACTTCCTGCTCCACCATCAGCACCTCTGGTACTACCATTGTGAAAAAGTACAGTTTGATCTCCAGCATCATTATTAAATCTAAGAATGGAATATCCATTAGCATCCTGATTATCTATAGCTGCAGTGATTTCGGAAGAGGAGGTTCCTTGAATATGGAAATTATAATTAGGAGCATTTGTACCTATACCAACATTGCCACCACTTAAAATAGTCATACGAGCATTGTTATTGGTATAAAACTGAACAGGTCGGGTACCGCTCTGACCCATATAAAAGGCATTATTCAAAGAGTTTGTGAATTCTGTTCCGGCAACACTTTCCCTTCCAATTTTTGAGATTTGGCCAGCGTCCTGTAGAAACCATATTTCAGGATTGTCTTCATTGTTGTTGCCATCTTGATCGGCTTGTAATCGTAAGATGACATCTCCAGTATCTCTTCTAATGTGAAGGTTAGTGAGAGGAGAAGTTGTTCCAATTCCTATATTTCCAGTAGAACCATCCACTACAAATCGTTGATTTGATTCTAAGTTGAAAGAGTTGGCGATCACAAAATTCCGATTTCCAGATCCATTAACACCAACTGAGAAATTTTCGTTTGCATCTGCTTCAAACAACACATATGCATCCCCTTCAGATGAATTGGCGTTATTTAAAAAGATGAAAGGATCGTTAATTGTAGTTGAACTTTGAATTTCTAACAAATAATTTGGAACAGTGGTACCTATTCCAATACTATCAGCAATGCTGTAGATGAAGTTTCCAGAAGCGGTCCAGGGAGAAGTTCCCAGTGCATCTGTGCCCCATTCTAACCCGCTTCCATTGTGGCGAAGCACTTGGCCTGAAGTTGGAGTAGTCGTAGGGAATGTATAATTACTACCCACACTTAATTTTCCATTGATACTAATTGAATCAGCAGCAAAATCTCCAAAAACTAAAGGAGTATTCGAATTGGAGTTTTCTATGTATAAGATATCATCAGCAGAACCTAAAGCAGAACCAGAATAGGCTCCTAAAAAGACGTTTCCACTACCAGCAGTGATGTCTCCTGAGTTAACTCCTAAATAGGTATTGTTGTCACCAGTAGAGTTAATTCGACCTGCATTTTTTCCAATAAAAGTGTTGTGACTACCAGAGTTGGTGGCCGAACCCGAACTTAAACCAACAAAGGTATTCTCTTGTCCTGAGTTATTGGCATCACCAGATAGAGCACCGATAAAGGTATTACTGCCCGTAGTTCCGTTTACATAACCTGCTCTATACCCCATAAAGGTATTGCTGCTGCCTGAAGAAGTAAATGCTCCTGCCTCATAACCTAAGAAGGTGTTTTGTGTACCTGAAGTAATCGCATTCCCCGCTGCACTTCCAATAAAAAGAGAACTTCTAGCATTGCTCACATTTATTCTGCTGAAATCATCTATTCTCATTACTTCAGTACCACCAGCATCAAAACGAATGATATCTTCATCGGTAAATTTTTCTGTTTGAATTTGGGTATCTCCATCTTCATCTTCTATCGATGAAGTATTATCGTCGGAGGTTTCTAATCGTAACCAATTTGGGCTAGCTGGAGAGCCACTGTTAAAATAAAATCCTGAATCTAAACCGGTTTGAAAAATCATCAAGCCAGTGGCGGGGCCTGCAATGGCATCTCTCTGTGTTTGCGTCATTCGAGGAAGGAGAAGACCTTTAACTGTAGAAGAAACATCCAGCATAGCAGAAGTATCTGGTGCAGCACCATCTGCATTGATGGAAACATTTTGGGCTCTTAAAGAGACTGTTGATCCAAAGATCAAGAGTAAAATAAACCCTATGTGGAGCATTCTTTTCATTAATCTGTTTTTGTAACGGTATAAGTTATGAGAACTCCCATTATTCTCAAATCGCTTGTGTTCTGATAGGTGTTGAATATCAAGTAGTATGCATAAAGGCTATTGTCAATGGTAATACTTAGTCCAGAAGCGCTAATGTCCTGAGCACCTGTAGCACCAGCGGTAGTAGTTGTTGTGGCTTGAATTGATCTAATAGTTGAGCCACCCAAGGTTTTTCTAACGAAATTTCCACTAACATTATAAGTGGCATCATTATCCAAGACGTTAAAATCAACTTTGGTCACAACTGCACCATTTGGCAATTGTACATCGGCAAACATTTCTTGTACTGTTCCAGCAACTCCTCCTGAAAAATAACGACTGTTCCCTGTAGAAGTACCAGAAATGTACACTGTACCCGTTGCATTAGAGATAAAAGCATTTGGGGAAACAGATCTGTAGTCGGTTTTTGCACTTTCATAAGTGTAGTCACCGTCAATTTCGATGTCTCCTTCTACATCTAACTCTTGGCTAGGAGTACCTGTTCCAATACCTACAGCATTAGCACTTGCATCTACATGTAACATGGAAGTTTGGCTAAAAGATTCTACTCTAAAATCTCTGTCAAACCCTTGTTCATTAAAAGTAACACCTGTGTTCGCATCCAAGCGAATAGACTCTGAACCATTTTCATAAATGGAAAAATATCCATCGTCTGTATCGTCAATTAATCTTGCTAAAATAGTACCAGAAGTATTGATGTCTCTCCATGTCATATCTCCTCCTAGAATTGTTTCTCCAGTAGAACCAACTTCGAAAATATTCACCCCATTATCCTGAATATTAAAATCTCCTGTGCTGTTTAGGTTGAATTCTAAATTGCTAGTTCCTAAGGTCACAATACGGTCTGAAGATAAGGTGGCATCATTGTCGTAAAAAGTGTTTTTAGTTTGCCAACTGGCATTCCCACTGGCATCAGAGGTTAGTACTCTGTTTAATGCTTGTGAACCATCAATTAGTTGAAGAGCATAATTATTATCGGCACCACTAGCAGTTATTTTAATACCTACATTGGGTTGATTGGTTGTAACAGGGCCCCAAGAACCAGTTGAGTTAATTTCTAGACCAACTTTAGTGCTATTTGATCCGCCAACTTTTGTTACTGTATTGTTAATGATCATTCCGGAATTTCCAATGCTTCTAGTTCCACTGCTGGTAACAGTTAAAGGACTTCCACTAATTCCACTTACATTGTTTGTTATGGTCATAGCACTACCTGAACTTAAACTAGAATTGAAGGTAATGGTGTTCGAGTTTTGGGTAATTGTTCTTGCAGAACTTATTGTTCCATCAGAATCATATAAGTTAGAAATAGCCCCCCATTCTACATCACTGCCATTGTAGCGAAGAACTTGTCCAGATGTTGGAGCAGTGCTTGGCAAGGTATAAACAGAATTAATGTTTAAGGTATCAATGGTAGCCGCTCCATTTACATCTAAATCTTTTTCAGGGGTTAATGTGTTAATTCCTACACGTCTTTGTCCAGTAATGTTCAGAATTCTTTTCTTATTCCAAATGTTAAAGATTAGAGCATTGGTATCATTACCATCACTATAATGTCGATAACCCATCCAAGCTGCATTGTTGGTTGATGGTGACTTTCCTAATACATAGGCAAACTCATCTCCAGCTCCTAAAGAATCATTAAAAGCTCTAACGGCTTCTGTGTATTGTACTGTATTATTATGTTTTATTTCAATAGGAGTAGTTGTTTCGGAAAACACTTCTAAGGGGCGGTTAGGTTGGGTATCTCCAATACCTACATTTCCTGTTGGAGTAATGGTCATGGTTTGTACGCCAGCATTAAAGAAGCGAATGGTATCGTCATTTGGGCTTAGCTCAGTATGAATAATGGTATTGTTATCCGCATCGCTGATTAATGCGGAAGTATCTGAGGAAGAACTTGAGTTTCCACCACCACCAAAAACTTGATCCAGTTTAGTGATTTTTACCTCACTATAGATATCAACCTCACCTCCAATGGCATGTGTAGCACCAAAACCATTACTAGCTTGTGTACTTTGAGCTCTGTGTTCGAGACGGAATGTTTTACTGGAAGTTATGTCAATTAAACCCGCTAAAGTGGCAGATGTTTGATTCGCTGAAGCACTGTTGATTGAAAATTGATTTTGCCCTCTAATTTCTTCTGCAGCATCTGTTACATTGTATATTCTAGATCGGTGGAGACCTACCCTAAAACCAGGAGCTGTTGCTTCTACCAAATAAACGCCAGATTGTAAGGTAAATTCATTGGAGGAAAGAGAAACAAAAGAGGTGTCACCCGATTTCGAATTCAAATCTCTGGTTTGCCAAGAGCCAGAAGTAAAAGTTCCTCCATCATTGCCAGATGCCTTCACATCTCTAAGGATTAAAACTCCAGATTCTGCTGCTGAATCTACAGAATTAGTGTTGGAACTGCCAGAAGAACTTCCTCCTGAAGTATTGTATTTATAATCGCTCCCTTGTCTGCTAACGTCAAGTCCAAAATCTGAGCTAACCTCATTAGCACCATCAGTTTCATTATGGATATATATTGTGCATCCGCTGGTTGAAACATTTCTAACTGTAAGTATTCTGGGTACTTAAACTGTGCCTTCCTCAACGCTACCGCTAACTTTAGGTGCGACGGTGAAAAATCCTGCAACAAAGGTTATATCATAAGTCCCCGTTGCACTGTTATTAACACTGGAAATAAAGTTTCGATTTTCGCTAGTAATTCCACCAACACTAGAAATTCGAGCACTAAAGTGATTTTCGTCTAAGGTATCAATAGATGTTGAGGACGAAGAACTACTAACTCCAGATCCAAATACTTGATCTAATTTGACAAATTTAATTTGCGAAAAAATTTCATCTACTCCATAAGAAGTAGCAACTCCAAACCCATCACTAGCCCTTGTAACAGCAGAACGATGTTGTAATGAAAATACATCTGTACCATTTGCCTCAATTACTCCAGATCCAAATGACAAAGTTTGAACATCGCTACTACTGCCATTATTTTCATTAGAACCAATTAGCAGGTTTGTACCTTGAGTAACATTATATAATCTAGTTTTATGGGTTGATACAAGGAAGGCTGGGGCAGACCATTCAACAGAATAAATTCCAGCATCTAGGGTAATTTGATTAGAGCTTAGGTTAACAAAACTGGTGTCACCTTGTAAAGTGTTCAAGTCTCTATCTTGCCATGCCCCTGAGGTAAAAGTTCCTCCACCCGTTCCATTGGATTTAACATCTTTGATCAAAACAATTCCAGATTCTGCTACAGAATCAACTGAAGTTGAGGAACTAGAAGAGCTTATCCCTCCTGAGGTTACACCCCAACCTTCAATAGGAACTCTTGCAAATAGACTTTGCTCAAAACCTGTTGTATAAAGAACATTGCCGAATCCTTTAGTGGAGCCACCTGAAGCATTTTGAGAATAACCAAAAGCCACGTGGTTAGAATCAGCTTGGATAAGTACCGTATGGTGTCCGTTATAGGCTCCACCTCCATAGGTTACAGATCCTGCTAGCTCAATTCCTTCAACGCTTGAAAGAATAGTAAGACTAGAAGGCAAAGTCATGGTTACAACTACTGCAGTGCCAATTCCTTTCGTAAAATTTCCTCTCAGCAGCAGGTCAGTACCTTCTCTTCGATAGAACATTTTTACGTTCGTTACTGTTCCTAAACCGGTAAAAGTTGGGGTGTATTCTTCCCATTCAGTGTCACTTTCCAAGGAGCTCGAAGAAGAAGAGCTCCCACTGCCACTGCCGTAAGCTGAAACAGCAACAGCAGTAATATTGAGGTACCATACTGTAGCCAAACTCACATTATTATCGTTGGCACCTAAAATGATAGAATCTCCAGGGGAGAGTACATAATGCCCAGAAACCTGTGTTCGATAATTTGCTCCTGCAGTGAATGAGCCTGTATTATTGATCCCATTAACAGTAATTCTTGCTCCAAGTTGAGCTGCTCCCATTTTGATACTGTGGTCAATATTCACTTGGCAAGCTTCCAATATTTTAAACACTGAATAATTAGTTCGATGGATTACTTGAATTAAACTATCCCCATTAAAGATAAAACCTGCAGTAGATTTTAAACGTTCACTATTCACTGAAAACCCACCTGAACTAGTACTTCTTTGAATAGTTTGGTACGACATGTTTGAACTTTGTCCAGAACTTCCTAAGTCAGTGCTAGTCCAAACACCTCCATTCCAATAAAAATACTGTATGCTATCTGTATTATAAATCAATAGCCCATTGGCTGGTGAAACAATGGCGTTCATTTGATCAGTAGTCATTCTAGGTAGTAGGAAACCCGATGCTGTGTCAGACACATCCAACATTGCTGAAGGATCGGGTGCTGCACCATCCTTATTGATGGATACATTTTGAGCAGTTGCTGTGAAAGCAAGTGCTGTTAAAAATAGAGACAAGATGTATAACTTTTTACACATGCTATTTTTTTATTTCTTTTAGGCGTTTTACTTCCTCAATTAATTCGTCAATCTGACTTTGTTGTTTGTCGTTGTTCTGATTTTGTTGGTCAATTAACAGTTGTTGTTCTTTAATGGCTTGTAAAAGCACAGCAGTAAATTTTGGATAATCCACAGCCAAATAACCATTAGGTCCTTTATTTACTAATTCTGGATAAACTTTTTGTACTTCTTGTGCAATTAGACCAATTGTTCTCTCTTGAGTAAAGTTCATTTGAGGGAATTGCAGCGTATCCCAATAGTGATAAACTCCTTTTAACTGAAGGACATTCTCCAACACATTTTCTAAAGGACTAATATTGATTTTGTAACGTTGATCGGAAATTAGGGCTATGCCATTGGCTCTTACATTTCCACCATTTGCATTGATATTACCATCTACTTGCAACCTATAAGTATTGTTTGGAGTTCCCCCCATTCCAAAATTTCCAGAAGAATTAATGAAAAGGACATCGGTACCATCATCTCTAAATCGAAGTCCCTGTGCTGCATCTTGGTAGATATACCAATCATTTGCACCTGCATCATTGAGTTGAATTCCACTATTTATAGAAGTAGCAGCAGTTACAATTGAAAGGCGTGAAGCGGGAGTTGTGGTTCCTATTCCTACATCGCCATCATCTTGAATTACAAATGGGGTTTCTCCTCCTTGAGCTCCATGAATTTGTAATTCGCCTCCATCGTGTTGCATGTAAAGGATAGATTCTGCTCCATTGTTTCTGGCCGAAATCTCATTATCGTCCATTATAATGTTGGTGGTAGTTGCAGCATTGGTCATAAAATACCCTCCTCCACTAAGGCTGGCATCTGAACCACCATCTACTTGCAATTTTACTGTTGGAGTTCCTTGATCAATTCCAACATTTCCACTTGTATTTCTAATAACCATATGTTGTGTGAAAGCAGATCCATTCCATTCTCCAAGATCTAGGTCATGTCCATTTGCTGTGGCTATGTCTCCTTCTGCAGAAGTAAAGCCGTTTAAGTATAAACCAGGAACACCATTGTGGCCAGCACTATATGCCGACAACATTCCTTCTGGGTTAGAATCTCCTAGGCCAAGATCACCATCAGGATCTAAGTACATTTTATAGGTGCCGTTTGTGGCAAAATTTAGATTTGAATTTTCACCATTCCAAATGATACCACCCAAAGTATTATATCCTACAAGTAAGCCATCGGTGTTAACAGTGCCAGTTGCAGAGGTAGTAAATTGTCCAAAAGTGGTAGTGCTTGCAGATTCATGAACGTGAAGTCTTCTTCCAGGAGAGGTTGCTCCAATACCTACATCGCCAGCCGAATTTATTATCATATTTTCCGTAAAGGTGGTACCGTTCCATTCTCCAAATCGCATTCCACTGCCATTGGCAACAGCAAACTCTCCCTCCGTTGCTCCAAATCCGTTTAAATAGATTGCAGGAACTCCTGTATGGGCAGTACTATGAATAGAGAGCATTCCCGTTGGAGTAGAAGTACCAATACCAAGATCACCATCAGGATCTAAATACATTCGGTAAGCATTATTGGTTCCAAATGCAAGGTTAGAATTCTCGTAATTGAATATTCCTGCTCCAATTGCACTGCTTGCATATCCTAATACTAAACCATCAGAAGTAGTTGAACCAGTAGTAGAATTTGTAAAAGCAGCAAAAGAAGCTGCTGTAGTAGATTCGTGAACATGTAATTTATCTTGAGGGTCTGTTGTTCCAATACCTACATTTCCTGCAGCCGATATTCTCATCATTTCAGTAAAAGCAGAACCATTCCATTGCCCAATTTGAAGAGACTCTCCATTATCAAAAGCGATATCCCCTTCGGTTGCACCAAAGCCATCTAAGAACAAACCAGGCACACCGGGAAGGCCTGCTTGATTAAGTGTTAACAAACCTTCTGGTGTGGGGTCTCCAATACCCAAACGACCATCGCTGTCTATCCGCATCGCTTCATTTTGAGTTATACCATCCGCATAGCTATAAAAAACCAAGTCACCTATATTAGTTCCATCATTGGTTACTCTTCCTGAAATGGTTCCCAAAGAATTTGTAGCTCCTAGGTCATTGTCATAATTCTGAAAATGCAATTGGGCTTGCTGAACAACATTGGTTCCATTTCGATTTCCTTGAATAATAATTGCTGCATCTTCCCCAGTAAGGCTAGAAGGAGCAACAAATAATTGAGGTGTGCCGTCAACAGTAATGTGTAAAGCAGATGACGGACTACTGGTACCAATGCCTAAAGCATTTAAATTCAAAATTGAATCTGCCCCGGCATCATTGCCCAATGCCAATACATTGGCAAGATTCACATTAGAGTCATTCAAAATCTTGGTCCAAGTACCATGAAAGGTAAAGTACATATAAACACCTCTTGGGTTATCTGTTTGAAATACCATCAAGCCATTTGCGGGGCTTACAATAGCAAGACGCTGTGCGGCTGTCATTCGAGGAATAAGCAATCCACTTGCAGTGTCAGAGATATCTAACATTGCAGATGCATCGGGAGCAGCACCATCATTATTGATGGACACATTTTGTGCCTGCACGCCAGTTAAACCGACTGCTAAAAAGAAAATATAGATTAAATGTTTTTTCACTTATCCTTAATTCTTACAATCGATTATTTATAATAAACACACCTATAGGTTACATCTACAGTATTGGTAGGTGTATCGTTTGCTGTATTTTGAATTCCTCCATTACCTACTTTTCTAACCGTATTAGAAGTTCCACCATCTACCCATTCCCAATCATCAGTAGTATTTACTAGACCTGCTCCAAGAGATACTCCAGCGTACCATTCTGCCCAAGTAGGGAGTTTATACCCTAATGCAGCACAGGTAGTAGCCGCTGTAAACCATGAGGTAGCGCCACTTTCAGTTGTATCTATACACATGCTTGGGCCAGCAGCAACCATTCTGCTCGGACAAGTAGCTTGTGAACCAGTCAAAGATTCCCATCCACCAGCTACATAACCTTCAAAGTCAGTTCCTGTAAATTGAATCATACCATCTACAGGAGTTGCTTGTACGGTATCCAATTTAATAGCACCGTCAACATCTAAAGTAGCTTCAGGGCTATCCCTGTTTATTCCTACATAGCCTGTTAATCTATCAATAGTAAAAGAGGTATCAATGCTTCCTCCACTAGAAGAACGAATTCTAAGTTTATCATCGGCACCTTCATATCCCAATTCAAAACCAACGGCAGCTGATCCAAAACCACCAGCTACTTCAGCAAATTGAATAGCAGATCTAAATCCACTTCCTGAAGCAATTCTTGTAACTGTATTTCCGAAGCTTTCCACGTGTAATGGATAACTCGGAGGACCAGCTGTTCCAATGCCCAAAGAATCGGCAATAAATACATTTCCTGCGTCAAAGTATCCGGCAAAGTTTAATGAACCTCCACTAGCGTGACTAAATAGGCCGATGTTGGTTCCTGTACCCATGGCTTCACCCATAAGTGCTCTACCTTCTGTTCCGCTTTGAGATCCAGCTAAACCCCATGAACCAATATTGATTCCAGCACTGCTATCTGCTTCTGCATAGGTTCCAATATTATTGACACTTGTAGAAGTAGCCAAAGAAGAGAAAAACCCACCGAACTTATCGCCACTTCCACTACCATCAGCTCCTCCAAACAATCCAATAATTGGACCAGCAGAACTAAAATTAGAAACCACTTCTAAGCCAGCTACAGTTACATCGTTATAAATTGACATTTTAGCTGCTGGATTAGTCGTTCCAACTCCAATGTATTTTGTTGTATTTGAAATGGTATCAACACTAGTTGTCCAAGGAGACAGACCAGAAGCATCTTGCCAGCTTGCGTTACCTGCAGCATCGGAAGTTAAAATGTAACCGTCAACAGCTCCCTCAGTTAATTGGATAGAATCGGCAAGAATACCGCCAGCTACATTAAGTTTTTCTGTGAAACCAGCAGAGTTGCCAACTGCTAAGTTGTCATTGATTTGTACATTCCCGCTGGCGAAGTATCCTGCGTAATTGTTAGTTGCACCAGAAGCTTCTGCCCATATTCCAATATTTTCAGTAGAAGTACCAGTTCCTGTTGCTTCAGCTCTAATTCCAAAAAACTCAGCACCATTACGTGCTCCACTAGCTGTAAAGAACCCACCAAAATAATCAGGATTTGTTCCTGAAGCCCCAGCAGTGGTGTTTCCGTAAAAAGCATAACTTTTAGAAAAATCATTTGTACTCCCCAGAACATCTGAATAGATTCCATATTGTCGACTGGCATCACCACTTAAGTAGTTATTGATGCCATAGGCAGCACTTATGGTATTTGTTGCATGAATAATGTTAGAGATACCGCTCACATTGTTGATGCTTGTTAAGGTATCAAGAACGGCTAACCTTCCTTCAGGGTTAGATGTTCCTATTCCAACATATTTATCTGCATCAAAAATGGTATCTATAGTACTACTCCAAGGCGATGCTACAGGTGTTGTCCAACTTAATTGTCCACTACCATCTGTTTCTAGTACTTGATTAGAAGTGCCATCAGCAGTAGGGAAAGTAAAGGCATTGCCTATACTTAGGGTTCCATGTATTTTTAATGAATCATTTAAGAAATTTCCATAAATTAATGGAGTTGTAGTGTTGGAGTTATCGATGTATAATCGATTGCTGTTGGTTTCTTGACCACCTGCGGAATGCCCTATAAATATAGAATTACTTAAAGAGATTGAACCAGCATTAGCTCCAGCATTTTTACCAATAAAAGTATTGTTTGATCCTTCTACACCATCTCCTGCTCCATGTCCAATTACTGTGTTTTCAGCACCTGAAACATTGTCTCTAAAACTAAATGCTCCAATGGATACATTTCTAGACCCTCCTACATTGTCAGATAAGGCTAAGGCTCCAAAAGCAGCATTTTCAGTACCCGTAGTTGTGGATCTCATGGCTTCATTTCCGATTGCGGTATTGTAGTCAGCAGTATTTAACCTTAATGCGTGATACCCAATAGCAGTTGCAAAAGAATTGCTTGTACTTGCATTGTTGGCTTGGGTTCCGATCGCTACATTCCTTCTATCTGTTAAATCATCATTCGCTCCTGCTCCGTCTCCTATAAGAACGCTGTTACCTGTATTTCCAATATTAATTCTACCATTGTTTAGAGCGAAAAATTCAGTTCCAGCTTGGCTAATGCGAATGATATCAGAGTTATCAATAGTAATGTTGGTATTTCGATCAGCATCGGCAATGATGTTTAAGGTGTCAATGGAAACAGTTCTCCAACTAGCGTTCCCATTAGCATCTGAAGTAAGTACTTTCCCATCTCCAGCATCAGTTGGAATCACAATGGTGTCTCCGAAGTGAACTTTGCCTTTATCAAAGAATCCCGCATATACATTTGCATGACTTCCAATAGCTGAAGAGTATAAAGAAATTACAGAATCTGATGTTGTATTTGAAGAGGAAGTTGAAACAGTTCGAATACCAACACTTTTATATATACCTGAAGTAGTAGAGTTAATACCAAAAGACCCACCAATATTACCACCATCTGTAGAGGTTATTGTTAAACCTTCTCCAGGTCCATCTCCACCAGTACCATTAATTCGAACAGGGCCGTCATCTGCAGTAATGATGCTTCCAACAACATATGCTGCATTTAAAGAACCTGCATTCCCAAAGTCGGTCCAAATTGGATTTCCAGAGCCATCAGCTTGTAAAATTTGACCATTTGTTCCTGCGGTATCAGGTAAAGTATATTGATCATTAATGTTAATGGTGTCTGCAGAGAATGAGCCATTAACATCTAATAGATAGCCAGGACCACTTGTGCCTATTCCTACTCTACCTGTAGAATTAATAATAGACATCTGTATATTAGTGGCTCCATCAACTTTTACAAAGTTCAAAGCATTGCCATCATTTGCGATTGCAATTTCGCTACCTCCATTCTTTAATAATAATCCTGCGTCATAAAACCCTGTTCCGGCAAGTGTTAATCTTGTTAGGGCAGAAGGAGTTGTGGTACCCATACCAATTGTATTACTCACCGCATCAATTACTAGAGTAGTGGTGTCATAAATAAATGCAGTGGAAGAGGTAGATGTGAACTCCAAAGAGTTTCCACCTTGACTGACTTGTGTGCTAGTAGATAAAGAACCATCGCCATCGTAAATGCCATTTCCATCAGCTGAAGCTGCAGAGCCCCAGAACAATTTGCCACTTCCATTTGTTTGCAATACTTGATTGGCAGAACCATCTATTCCAGGGAAAGTATAGCCACTTCCATCTTTCATGCTGTCGATGGTAAGTACACCATTAAAGACTAAAGAGTCTTCAATAAAATCACCAAAGATTAATGGGGTAGAACCAGCACCAAAAATGTCAATGAATAATCTGCTAGAATAAGAACCTGATGCCCCTGAATTTGCACCAATAAAAATATTGTCTCCTCCTGATATTAATCCACTGCCAGCACTAGATCCAATGGCTGTATTTCCGTCTCCAGTTGTTAAATTTCCTAAGGCCTGAGTACCTATTCCTGTATTGTTCGATCCACTATTTACCTTTCTAAGTGCTCTATACCCAAATGCAGTACCTCCGGTTCCGTTATCGTTGTCTTTTAATGCCATGGCTCCAACGGCTGTATTGTTACTCGCTGAACTTCCGCTATTCATTAATGCTTGTGATCCTATGGCAATTTCACCCCTTGAAGTTCCATTGGTCATCATGGCCTGGTTACCAATTGCAATGTTAGCAGTACTATCGTCAATATTGGTACTAAATGTTTGATTTGCTCCTGCGCTCTGTCCTATCAATACTGTTTTTTCTGCAAACTCTACACTATTTTCTAATACTTTCAATCGAGTGGAACCATTTATGCCTATTCCAACTTCTCCAGCTGTTTCCGTTTCTACATACCTGCTTTTGTCTGTGCTTTGAATAATTGATATGGTATCCGTAGTGGTTAAAGCTGAAGGGTCTTGCCAAGAGGCTACTCCATTGGCATCAGAAACTAATACATAATTTAATGTAGCTCCATCTGTCATTGTAAAATATGAAGTTCTAATGCCACCATGAACAGTTAAAGTGGAGTCTGCTGTGCCTGATCCAATCCCAACTTTTCCATTTGGTAAAAGAGCAAGGGAAGTTCCTACTCCGGTTTCATTGAAGATTAAGCCACCCGATATTAAGTTAATATCATATTTAGTTTGTAAGGTATTATCCTGGATTTCCATAACCCCAACTGAATGTGCCCTGATTTTTAATGGAAAATTCTTATTTACTGTATCTGCATTAATGTATAATCCTCCTGCAAGACTTGATTCTCCAAGATTGTCAATGGTTAATCCACTAGAACCTCCATTACCAACTAATGCATTCGCTCCTAAATCTAAAGCTTGTGTTGCTGTATGATTTCCCAAGTTATCACTAGAAACAAGTGTGTTAGGGTCTTGCCAAATTCCATTGCCGCTTCCATCAGAAGTAAGCACATAGTTATTTTGAGCTCCTCCAGATAAACGGATGTATTCTGCTTCTATTCCTCCAGCAACAGCTAACATAGAGTCGGGTGATGTAGTCCCAATTCCCACTCTTCCTAAAGTTCCTGCTCCACTGCCGCCACTAACAAATAAAGTTGGAATCGTTGAGTTAACTCCGAACATAATACTTTGAGCTATATTGTTTTCAATTCTATTGTTATCACTGATACCGGTACCAATAATAAATGCTTGAGAAGCACCAGCTCTTAACCAGCTTCCTATAGTTACTGATCTGCTAAAATTGGAAGAGTTGAATTGCCCAAGCGCAATAGAATATAAATTATCTGTAGAATCCTTAGCACCTAAAGCGATATTACCAATCGCATTGTTTCCAATCCAATTGTTGTTACCTCCAGCAAATGAATATTGGGAGGAGGATTGAATTTCGTTATCAATACCATAACTGAAAGAATTTGTTCCAGCAGCTATATTGTCTTCACCAAATGCTGCGGAATAAGTTCCTAAATTGGTGGTATTCCATTCAAAGCCGCTTGCTCTGCCTGCTCTAAACGCTCCTTTGCTTTTGTCAAAGATGATGCGATTGTATTCACTCGAAACACCTGCATTATCAATTGCAGCAGCACCAAAAACATAGTCACTGGAATAATTGTCAGGACTTGTTCTAACCACTCCAGCTGTTGAATCGTTAAATATCGGATTAGCATTGTTGCTCATTAAGGTTCTCAAAGCGGCAGAAGTATCAGCTAAATTGCCAACCACCACATCAATAGAATCTCTGTTTTGAGCCGTTAAAGAGGAATCGGCGATGATTCTTGAACTTAAGCTACCATCAGCAGCTTGTCTGTTTGAGATTTCGGTACTAATATCAGAGGCATTGGTCGTAATTCTCGCTGCATGAGCTAGAGAATCACTTAAAGTCTTAGCCGCTAAAGTTGCAGCTTCCGCCGCAAGTTCCGCATCTGTAGCTAAGAATCCGACATTAACTCCAACTCCATCTTCAATGGCGATAGAGTCGTTCCCAATAACGCTCAAATTTTGATCATCTGTATTGGTAGTCCCAATTAAGGTTCTCAAAGCGGAAGAAGTATCAGCTAAATTACCAACCACTACATCAATAGAATCTCTGTTTTGAGCCGTTAAAGAGGAATCGGCGATGATTCTTGAACTTAAGCTACCATCAGCAGCTTGTCTGTTTGAGATTTCGGTACTAATATCAGAGGCATTGGTCGTAATTC
>Ga0316204_10003088_pt1 | contig 34797 bp, 41 predicted proteins | sample 6monrhotite_MG_2_FD_205661 | JGI IMG/M metagenome (GOLD analysis project Ga0316204, IMG submission 205661) | Microbial mat bacterial communities from mineral coupon in-situ incubated in ocean water Damariscotta River, Maine, United States -... | ecosystem: Environmental > Aquatic > Marine >... | reverse complement strand
AATTGATCCCAGCGGCTGGCAGAACGTAATTTTTGACCGGAATGATGTTTTTTTGCCAAACCTTCAAAGTCATGTCTCGATAAAGGTTTTAGCAACTGATGAAAAGCAGTGTTATTATGTGACAAAGTCTGATCCCCCGTTATTACTAATGTTTGTTCGCACTCACATTGTAACAACTTGAGATCAGGCTTTGTTATTTATCCCCAACTGTGGGACAGCAGTGGGTTCAATCGGGCTTTTTTTATTTTTAATACTTTAAGAAGGATGCCGTTATGCAAATTGAAAATTTAAGCAAACGTTTGCGGGAATTTGCCAATGATCGCGACTGGGATCAGTTTCATGCGCCGAAAAATTTATCCATGGCGCTGATGGTTGAAGCGGCAGAGCTCGCGGAACATTTTCAATGGATGTCAGAACAGCAGAGTCTGGAGTTATCAGATGATAAATTAAAAGAAGTGTCCTATGAACTAGCGGATGTTTTCATTTACTGTGTTCGACTCTCAGATAAGCTTGGTGTTGATTTACCTAAAGTTGTGGATGAAAAAATTATGATTAATGAAAAAAAATATCCGGCAGAGATTGTCCGCGGTAGTTCAAAAAAATATACTGAATATTAAGTTTATTCTGAATGAAGTACTTCAGCGGGTTCCAGCCGTGCAGCCTGCCACGCAGGGATAATGCCTGAGATAATGCCAATGACAATGGCCGTTAATTCTGCCAGTAATATATAGGTGAGAGAAGGGTGTAAGGGAAGCTGCGGTATCGCCAGATGTAAAAATAAACCAAGCAGTAAAGCAAAACATAAACCAAGAAAGCCTCCCAGGCTTGCAAGCATAACGGCCTCTAATAAAAACAAATGCATGACCTCGCTACGTTTACTACCAAGTGCGCGCAATAGACCGATCTCCTGACGTCGTTCACTGACCGAGATTGTCATAATGGTTAGAATGCCAATAGCACCAACAAATAATGAAATTCCCCCCATCGCACTTATCGCAAAGGTGAGCAGGTCAAGAATCGAGTCCATAACTTCCAGCATTTGCTGTTGTGTAGTGATGGTGATGTCATCGCGGTCATGCCGCTGCGTAAATGTGTCGCGGATTATTTTGACCAGTTTGGAGACCTCAGTTTTTTCTGAATACAGCACGTCAATTTCCATAAGACCTTCACGATTAAACATGCTTAAGCCGCGTGCCGCCGGTATATAAACTGTATCATCCATATCAAAGCCGACAATCTGACCCTTCGATTCCATCACACCAATGACCTGAAAACGTTCACCGCCAATTCGTATACGTTTACCCAATGGGCTTTCATTGGCCGAAAATAATTCATTGCGTAGGCCGCTACCTAAAACAGCGAAGGCACGTGGCGAATGTGGGTTGTCAGCAGGAAGAAAATTACCACTGGCAACTTTCATGCGAAAGGCACGCGGGAGATCTGAACCCACGCCTAAAACCGTCGTGCGACGTGCGCGTTTATATGATTCGACTTCGGCATTTCCCTGAACTATCGGCACGACTGCCTGCACACCACTGATACGGCGTAGTGCTTCGCTATCATTGATCGTGAGAGGTTTAGTGCTGCCAAATATTCCCACCGCCGTACCCAGAGTAGTCGTGCGTCCAGGGTTGATAGCGAGAATAGTCGTGCCGAACTGGGTAAACTCATCAATGACATAGTGACGCACACCTTCACCCAATGAGGTCAACAAGATGACGGCGCTGATCCCAATAGCAATTCCTAACATGGATAAAATAGTACGTAGCTTTTTTGCTTGCAGGGCGTAGATTGAAAAGCGGAATAGTTCATGGCTTTGCATGTTAGTGGTGACTCAAAGCAATGACTGGGTCCATTCGCGAAGCACGTTTCGCTGGCCAGTAACTAAAAATGATCCCTAAAACAATGGCGAGAGTTATGGCGGTAGCAACTGCCCATGGGGGAGGAACAGGCGTAAACAGTGGTAACCAATAGTGAATGGCCTGACGCCCAATTAAACTGAGACCCCAACCAAATGCAGCACCAACCATGCAAAGACTTACTCCCTCTGCAACAAACAAGGTCATAATGATTCGTGGTGAGGCACCAATTGCCTTTAGCAAACCGATTTCGGCAGTGCGTTGATATACGGAGACCAGAATTACATTCATGATGAGTATGCCGGCGACGAGTAAACTAATGGCAGCAATACCGGCCACAGCCAGGGTTAGAGTGTTAAATATTTTATTAAAAGTCACCAGCACAGCATCCTGCGTAATAACAGTAACGTCCTCTTCACCCTGATGCTGTTGTCGAATGATCTTCAGAATATCAGATTTGGTTTTTTCAATAGAGGCTGGCTTAGGGTTTTCGGCAATAATACGGAACAGAGATGTGGCATTAAAAACCTGTTGGGCAAAGGCAACAGGAACAATAACCAGTTCTCCGACATTCATGCCAAGTGAATGCCCTTCGGTGGCGAGTATGCCAATGATGCGACAGCGGTAATTATCCAGTCGTAACCATTCGCCGAGCGCAGTTTGATGATCAAACAGTTCTGTTTTGAGTTTTTTGCCAATAACGCAAACCGGTACAGATCGATGTAATTCAATCTTGGGAAGAAATTGTCCCTGCGCTATTTCCCAATGACGTATCTCCAGTAGATCGTAGCTGGAACCAAGCACGGTAATATCCCGCTCGCGTGATTTCCAACCGGCGGCGGCAGCACCTATAACGATGGGTGCAAGACGATGAATACGAGTATTGTGTTGTATGGCTTTTGCATCATTAAGCGTCAGATCACGTGTGGCAGTACTGATTAAGGCACCCGTACCGGCCGTCTCGCTACGGCCTGGAAATATGATTAATAATTCTGTACCCAAGGAGGCAAATTCATTTTGTACATAGCGGCGTGCACCTTCACCCAGTGACGTTAGGATGATGACGGCAGCGACACCGATAGCAACGGCAGTGACGATAAGCAGGGTACGTGTCTTATGGCCACGAAAACTTTTTAGTGTGGAAATGATGAGATCAGTTAGATGCATGTCCTTGACCTACACTCTCTGTATCATCTTTGATGATCATGCCATCCAGCATTGTGATGTGACGTTCAGCACGTTTACCAACATCAGGGTCATGGGTAACAACAATTAAACTAATGCCCCGTTGCTGTAGCGATTCGAGTAAGGCGATGACCTCACTACCAGAACGATGATCAAGATTGCCAGTAGGCTCATCGGCAAGAATAAAACGAGGCTTCATAATGGTGGCGCGGGCGATGGCAACGCGTTGACGTTGGCCGCCGGAAAGTTCTTGCGGTTTGTGGTGAGCGCGTTCGCTTAACTCAAGAGCATCTAATACTTGTGCGACGCGCTGTTTTCGCTCAGCAGGCGGCACTCCCGCCAACATTAAGGGTAACTCAACATTTTCTGCCGCTGTCAGTCTTGGGACTAAATGAAAAAATTGGAAAACAAAACCAATATGTGTGCTTCGGATATTGGCCTGCTCAGTGTCATTTAATAAGGTGATCTCTTTGTTATCGATATAATATTTTCCGGCGCTTGGGCGATCAAGCAAGCCGATTATGTTTAAAAGTGTTGATTTACCAGATCCCGAGGGGCCCATGATTGAAATGTATTCACCTTCGGAAATGTCCAGAGAAACATCCTGCAAAGCATGCAGGGTTTGATCCCCCATAACATAATCACGTTGAATATGTTTTAACTGGATCATGGCTGAATCTTGTCGTTCGTCACCTGCTCCTGTTTGGCGGAAGCACCAGCAATGACACCAGCTCGATCCAGAGAAGTGACGACATGATCACCAGCCTTTAGACCTTTTTTGATTTGTGTGTATTTCCAGTTCTGTAGCCCCAGACTAATGTCGACTCGACGCAGAGACTGACTCTCTGGATCAAAGACGAGTACATATTGATTATCAATAATGGCCTCGGTAGGGATGCGCAAGCTGTTGGCTTGTTGCGAACTTATGATTTCAACGTCAGCACTATAACCGGGTAGCATGCGTGGCAGAGTTTGCTGCTGATCAAAATCGACATCAATATCAACGGTGCGGGCCTGTTTTTCCCGATCTTGCACATAAGTGGCAATGGTTTTTACCTTACCGATAAAAGGACGGTCGTGAAAGGCATCAAGGCTAATACGTACCGGCATACCGATAGCGATACGAGGTGCATCAACTTCATCAATGGGCGCCGAGACATAGAGACATTGCATATCGATTAAATCTATCGCCGGTGGTGTCGGTATCCCAATAGGAGAAGGGGTGACAAATTCACCCAGCTCGCCATTGATGTCAGCAATCGTGCCGTTAAAAGGTGCGGTAAGTTGAGTTCGACGCAGATTGGCCAGAACCACATCAACGCGGCTTGTGCTGACCTTGGCAATGGCCTGTGCTGCACGACAACCGGCCTGCTGTGCCTTGGCATTGCCTTCGGCATGTTCAGTGGCCTCGGTCGAAGACAGGCCTTTTATGAACAACTTGCGTAATCGGGCGGCCTCCTGTTTTGCTATTTGGGCGCTGACGCAGGCTTGCTGCGAGCGCGCATTTTCTGCCTGAGCCTGACGCCTGGCGAGCGCTAATTCGGCCTGCAGGTCTTCATTCCATATGGATAGTAGTAGCTGCCCCAGTTTAACCTGATCACCTACCTTTACGGGCAATGCAGCAATTTGTCCACCAACGGCAGGTGACATTTGTGCGCGGCGACAAGCCTTTATGGAACCAGCTCGTGTGTTGGTGACGATAGATTCGATCTTGCCTAATGCAGCGGTTTGGGTCACGACACTAATCGCTTCAGGTTGCCGTAGAAAAAAGTACAATCCGGCTACAACCGCTATAAGCAAGCTAATAATGATAATTTTACGATTACGCATATTCATATTAGTGACGTTGTCCAATGAGTTCGATTTGATAACCGTCCGGGTCTTCGACAAAGGCAATAATGGTGGTCCCAGCATTCATAGGGCCAGCAGCACGAATGATTTTGCCGCCATGTTGACGAATAGTGTCGGTTGCCTGATAGACATCTTCTACCTCAATTGCCAGATGCCCAAAGCCATTGCCCTGTTCATAATTATCGGTGTCCCAGTTATGTGTTAATTCTAGAACAGTATTGTCACTTTCCTCACCATAGCCAACAAAGGCTAATGTGAACTTTCCTTCAGGATAGTCTTTTTGACGAAGTAATTTCATACCAAGGACTTCGGTATAAAACTGAATTGAATTTTGTAAATTTCCAACGCGTATCATGGTATGAAGAAGACGCATATTTATTCCCGTGAGTGTCATTGTAAAGTATAGAATATAATTGCTGTTTGCACGCTATACCAGTCATTCTTGCGGCCTTAAGCGGATTGATGTTGACCGTTGTTTTAATGCAGGTATGATGATTACCTCATATTTTAATGATGGTTGTATAACAGGTGTTAGCCATGTGCTTAGTTCGTCCCTGCTATAGCGTGTTTTTATTGTTCTTATTTTTTTATCTGCCGGTACAGGCAGCTGAAGTTCAAGTTTCTACCTCAGTCTGGTCAAGCGGTGGACAGACCTCCTGGGCACATAATGCTTCCGGTCTAAATAGTATCTGGGGTAATCCCACCTCGGAACTCATCTATGAGAATATCGACAGCAAGATTGCCGAAGTCAGTATTCGGTTGCCTGTTAATAATGGCAATATGCATTTTTCTCTGGGCGGAGGAACGATTCACCATGGGTTGTTAGTCGATGATGACTATGTCAGCGCAAGCGGTGCTACCTATTATGGTGCAACGGTCAGTGGCGCACACCGTATTTCCAGAACACATAGCGATGTGACCGGTAGTGGACTTTACTATCTGAGTGCTGAATATCATCCGGAATTTTTCAAATTCAATATCGCCAGTGTGCCACTACAATTATACGCTGGCCTGCAGTACTGGAAAGAAGACTATGTGGCACAAGGTGTTCGGCAACTTGAGTGTACTGATTCTACAGCCTCAAACGGACGCACCTTCTGTAATATGGAGGGCTTTAATGGTTACAACAATCAGAATGTCATTTCGAATAAGGTGATTTGGACTACCTGGTATCTGGGCGCGAAAAGTCAGCTGGAACTCTCTGAGGCCATGTCACTTCGAATGAAAGTGAATTATTCACCGTTTACCTATTTATCTAATGAAGATGTTCACCACTTGCGTTCTGATTTACACCAGAACCCGAGTTTCTCCATGACCGGATTTGGTCAGGCTATCGATCTGCAGTTAGACTGGCGATATCATTTTCAGGATTGGGCCGAGGTAAGTCTTGGTTATCGTTATTGGGACCGAAAGGTGACAAGTGGTGACTGGTACTCCAATTCCAACTTCGGCACATCAAAAGCACCACTGGCACATATGCGAACCACAAGAAAGGGTGTAACCCTGGCGTTAAACGTTGTGTTTTAACGCACATTTTCGATTCTTAATGGAAGTTGGACCTAACGCCAATTGATCCAGATCAATGTTATTTCACGACAGCACCGTTATCGTTTACCCTCATAAATAATATGAGGTTAAACGTATGGCTGTTGAGTTATTTAACAATGGTGTGCATAAGTGTCTGATGTTCGAAGATCTGGTGACTTGTTCCAGACCATATAAAAATACTGTTGATGAAGATGTTTGTCATACCATTCAGTCTAACCAGTTTCTCATCGTCGACAATGGTCATGCAGCTTTACTGGACCCCGGCGGGAACTTGACCTATAACCGCCTATTCGTAAATGTCAGCCAGCATGTCACTATTCGTGAACTGGACTATGTGATTGCCTCACATCAGGACCCGGATATTGTCGGTTCTTTAAACAAGTGGCTGATTGGCTCTAACTGTAACGTCATTGTGCCGAAGTTGTGGGAGCGCTTTGTACCTCACTTCTGTAGCCCGGGGGCAACCGATGGTCGCTTGTATGGTATTCCTGATGAAGGGCTTGAAATAGAAATTGGTAATAGTGTTTTAATTGCTGTGCCGGCGCATTTTTTACATTCCGAAGGTAATTTTCATTTTTACGATCCGATTAGTAAAATTCTGTTTACAGGTGATGTTGGTGCCTCGCATGTAAGTAATGATGAATTATCTGCGCCGGTAGCGAATTTTGAGCAGCACATTCCTAAAATGCTGGCTTTTCATCAGCGTTATATGAATGCAAATAAGGCATGCCGTCTTTGGGCGAACATGATTCGCACATTAGATGTTGAATACCTGGTACCACAACATGGGCCGTCGTTTAAAGGCAAGGCGATGGTGAGTCAATTTCTTGATTGGTTTGAAAAACTGCAATGTGGTGTCGATTTAATGCAGCAGATCAATTATCGTATTGACGGGGTTTCCAGGTTGTCATTAAAGCATCATGCAGCTACAGCCTAAGCCTGCTTTATGGTTTCATCGGCAAGATAACTGTTGTCGAATTCTATGCGGTTCTTCCCACGTTGTTTTGCCTGATACATCATATGATCAGCCCGATCAATGAGTGACTGAAGTGTTTCATCCGGACGATGGATAGCGAGTCCGGCAGAAAACGTTGGTACATCGTTAACGCTATGTTCGGTACGGTACTGAGTGGTAGCGGCTTTTTGTTGTACCTTATAAAATGCCTGTAGTGCCTCTATTTTGGTTGTATTGGGCAGTATTACCGCAAATTCTTCACCACCATAACGTGCCACCATGTCATAACGTCTAAAGACAGATAGAATACTGGCTGCATATAGACGCAAGATATCATCACCAACAGCATGACCATATAGGTCGTTCACTTGTTTGAAATTATCGAGATCTATTACGGCAACCGCTAAGGGTGTTTCTTCTCGCTTGCTGCGAAAAATTTCATCTTCCAGGCGTTGCATAAAAGCGCGACGATTGGGCAGGCGAGTCAGTTCATCGGTTAGACTTAGAATGCGGGCATGATCCAGTTCTTCATGTAATTGACGACTACTGTGTCCCATGAGATTGAGAAAACTCTGTGTGTCATTAAGTGATGTCAGTAGTTGTGTCTGGTTATCATTGAGATATTGCAAACGATCAACAAACCACTGGCGTTGTGATTTCCAGTCAGTATCCGGCTGTTGCTGATCCATGCGATTCAGCATATCAGATAATACGCTACTCAGTTTTTCCTGCGTTTGTGCCGTTGTCGATACCCGATCATTGATAGAGTGTTGTAACTCATCAAATTGGTAAGTTTTATCATTATGTGGAATATCAATTGACTCCGGTAACGCCTGATTGCCATTCTCATCGTTCATCAAAGGAGCTAGTGCATCACGGATTAATTGTTGATCCGGGTCGGTAACCTTGTTGACCAGATCGCTTGCATTCTTGAGATAACGTTGTAGCGTGCCTATTTCTGCAATTGAAATAGGTGGCATCATACGTTTCTGAACCAGTTTTAACTCAAGATACAATAGTGATTTTCTTGGCAGATTTTTTCGAAAGGCATTGAGTAGTGTTTGCGACAGTGCAGCATAACCACGGATCATCTGGTTCTGCTGACGTACCTGATCATGTAGAGCATGGGTGATTTGATTTAAAATGACCTTGCCAGCAGGACTACCTTTAAGAGGATCAAGCAACCGTAAAATGTGCTCAATACCATCGGCATCTATGACTCTGTCTATTTCATGATTCTGTTCAGTCATGAACAGTCACCCCAATTTTTATTATCAGTACTTTAATCAATAGCACTGTAAAACCAACATCTGTGCACACGGAACAGAGTCCCTTAATAAGTCCGTTTGAATTATCCCTGTAGGAAAAAATCCTACTCACATGCGTCGCGAAATGGAGGGGGGGAGGTGTGCGACACCGTGTGGAACTATTCTAACTAAAATCTGTTCGTTTGTATGGAGTATTGGTTTAAAAATAATCTAAAATTTATTCACTGATAAGTGATAGATTAAAGGTATATTTGTATATTAATCATATAACTAAATACATAAATTCAAGTAAACACTTAATATTAGAGATTAATAATAAAGACAAGTTTGAGTCAATTACGGCAAATTAATGTGTCGAGGTTAGCAAAATGTCGTACAAAAAGATTTATCAGGGCAAAGTGATTCAGCTTAATCTGCACGATGTTGAACTCCCCAATGGTACACAATGTGAATTGGAGGTGGTAAGACATCCAGGGGGCAGCGCCATTGTAGCGATGAATGCAAGGCAGGAAGTATGTTTGTTGAATCAGTATCGTTATGTGACCGATGGTTGGGTGTGGGAGCTACCCGCGGGCAAACATGAACCAGAAGATCCTCCTGAAATAACCGCACAACGAGAATTACAGGAAGAAGCAGGTGTCACAGCGAGTCAATGGCGGCCTTTGGGACGGATATATTCATCCCCCGGTGTTTTTAGCGAAGTGATTCACCTTTATCTCGCACAGGACTTATCCGCAGATTCTATTGCGCATGAAGCAGAAGAGGTCATTAATATTCACTGGCTGCCACTACAGGAGGCATGTGAATGGGCATTGAATGGAAAGCTAACGGATGCGAAGACGATTATTGGCTTATTAAGAGCTCAGCAACATTTAAAATGAAGTCACAGCGTTAGCAACAACCAAAACCTTTGGATTTCACCGCTTCGATGCTTGCTGATAACACATAATCTTCAATCCCCTGACCCGGCGCCCAGTCTTTTATAAAATCGCGGGATTCATCTTTTGGTGTAATGCGAATTTCAGAGAAGCCGACGTCATTGAGAATTTTCTCCAACTCATCGATTAACAATGCACCCGCCATACAGCCAGCATAGAGTTGAGGATCATTTTTCAGGGCTTCTGGCAATTCAGTTGTTTTGACAGTATCGGAAATAGCCAGGCGACCACCGGATTTTAATACACGAAAGGTCTCGGCAAAGACACGTTGTTTATTGGTAGAAAGGTTAATAACGCAGTTTGAAATGATGACATCAACACTGCTATCCGCAATAGGCAGGTTTTCAATTTCGCCCAGGCGAAACTCTGCCTGGTGGTAGTTCCCCTTATCTGCATTGTTGCGAGCCTTGGAGATCATTTCCGGTGTCATATCAACACCAATGACCTGACCGGTCTCACCAACTTCATGGGCAGCAAGAAAGGCATCAAAGCCACCACCGCTGCCAAGGTCAACAACGATATCACCGGCCTTCAGGCTTGCGATGGCGCGGGGGTTACCACAGCCCAATCCCATGTCAGCACCACTGGGGACTTTGTCCAGATCCTTCTGAGAGTAACCGAGCCGTGTAGAGATAAGTGTATTTAAGGCCCCATCATCAGAAACGCCACAGCAGCTACTGGCCTCTCCACAGCCACTACCCTCATTACTGGCCTCGGCGACCTGACGGTAGCTGTCACGTACATGGTTACGAATATCATCGGCAGTTTTATGGTCCATGGTAGTTCCCTGTGTATTTAATTTGAGTGCTATTTTATCGGAATCTGTATGACAAAAGAAATCAGAATCTGTTCCGTTGAAAGCTGGTAAAATTTGAATCGTAGAAAAAACAGTTAACAAAGGTATCACAGCAGTATGGGCGTTCAGGATAAACCCTTAAAGAATCTGAATCAGAAAGAGTGGGAAAGTCTCTGTGACGGTTGTGGGCGCTGTTGCCTGATTAAATTTGAAGATGAAGATACTGGCAAGTATTACTATACCAATATTGTATGTGAGCAGTGGGATCAAAAAACCGGGCGCTGCAAGGACTATGCAAACAGACAGCGACTTGTGCCTGACTGTCTGGATCTAAAAAGAGAAAAAAACCTGTCGTTTCTGCCTAATAGCTGTGCGTACCGATTGCGTTCACAGGATAAATCATTACCGGATTGGCACCCACTCATTTCAGGAGATCGGACAACGGTTATTGATGCCGGTATTACGATTATAGGCAAAGTGGTTTCGGAAGAGTATGTGCACCGTCAGCAATTTCAGGAGCACATTATTGAATGGATCGAAGTCGACTAGGTCAGACTTGTTTGGGTAAGCTGATGGTAAAACATGCACCCCCTAGCGGGCTATCGTCTACCGTTATAGTACCGGAGTAGGCGGTAATGATGTCGGTCACAACGGCCAGTCCAATTCCCTGACCAGGTGTTTTACTGTCGGCACGCTCACCACGTTGCAAAATTGTATGTCGAATCTTGGCAGGAATACCGGGGCCATCATCCTCTATAGTAAGACTGAACAAGGATTTGTTTTCGTATGCAATAATGCGTACCTGCTGGCGACACAACTTGGCGGCATTATCCAGTACGTTACCGATAAATTCCATAAAGTCGCCTTCATCCATGCGCAGGCGAATATTGGCACTAATATCAAAATCAAAGTGAATGTTTTTATCACGATAAACTTTCGATAAGGCATTTGTCATTTTTTCGACTAGCGGTAATATGCTGATATATTGTTGTGAAACAGAAGGCCCTGCCGTTGACGCGCGCTGTAATTGATACGCGACAATCTTATCCATGCGATCAATTTGATCAAGACTTTCCTGTGGAGAGTGATTTGCAGATAAATTTCCACGCATAACGGCGAGAGGTGTTTTTAAACTATGAGCAAGATCGGCTAATGCGTGACGGTAGCGATTTTTCTGTTGAGCCTGGTGTTCAAGTAACATATTTAGATTTGAAGTAAGTCCCTGTATTTCATTTGGGTACTCGCCAGCAATTTTATTGGATTTACCCTGGTCAATTTTTTTCAGTTCATTCGCGACTTTTCCTAATGGCATTAACCCCCAGCGTAGTGTCAGCAGTAAACTAATTAACAGTAAAATCGCCATCGCACCTAACCAGCCCCACAAGCTTGTGCGGTAGTCGATGATTTGTTTGTTAAAACTACTTAGGTCAATGGCAATATTAAAAGTGAGTGGAATTAATTTGTCAGCAAGACTCCACTGGATCCCATGGCTTAAAATATAAAATTGATCTGATGAAATTATCTCTTGACGGAATTGTTGTTCCCCGGAAGGCAGGCTTAAAGGTTTCGGAATGCGTACACTAACGGTGGATAACGATTTCCATAAGATTTTATTATGCTGATCGATAATATGCGCATAAAGTCCTGAACTTGGCAGGCTAAAACGTGTTTCGAGCAAACGGACAGGCATACTAAGTTCACCTTGATCGCTAACGTCCGCTGCGGCAAGTAACAAATAAAGCTGACTCAGTAATTGTTCTTCAAGGGCGGTGTGAGCACTTTTATAATATGCCCGATCAAGTGCTGTTGCGGTAATAAACAGAAACACCAGCAGTAACACACCGGTGCTGATTAACATGCGGGATTTCAGGGACCAGTTGTGCATTTATTCACAGTGAAATCGATAGCCACGACCACGCAGGGTCTCGATGGGTTTGAGCTGGCCGTCTGGGTCGAGTTTTTTGCGTAAGCGGCCGACCATCACCTCTATCACATTGCTATCACGATCTTCATCATGAGGATAAAGGTAGTCGGCCAGGTTATTCTTTGAAAGTACCTGGCCATTGTGTTTTACCATGTGCTCAAGCAGACGATATTCAAATGTCGTCAGTTCCAGGGGGTGTTGATGTAAAGTGACCTGTTGTTGATCCAATTGAATCAGAATGGGGCCAGCCTGCAGAGAATTATCAGGGCTGCCGTTTGCGCGGCGCAACAGTGCTTTTAGGCGCGCCAGCAATTCCTCAAAGTGAAAAGGCTTGGTGAGATAGTCATCGCCACCAGCTTCAAGACCATTGACTTTATCCTGCCAACGATCGCGTGCGGTTAAAATTAAAATCGGCAGTGTGTGACCATCTTTGCGTAGCTGTTGAATGATTTCAATACCGGACATACCCGGCAGGCCCAGATCAATAATGGCAGCATCCAGTGGGTATTCCTGTGCAAAGAATAGACCCTCCTGACCATCGCCCGTGGCATCGATAATATAATTTTGTTGCTGTAGTTGTTGTGACAACTGCTCACGCAATGCCTGTTCATCTTCGACAATTAGAATACGCATGTCAGTGATTTTTTATGCGTTTGCCACTATTGGCATCAATCAAAATAATATGCACTTCACTGTGTTTATTGAGAAGTTTAACCTGATAGACGGCGCGTCCCTGATTCGATAACTTTTTAACGGCCAGAACGCGACCAGGAATATACTGGCGGGCAATATCACTGGCTTCCTGTGAAGAAATTGCAGCCAGGGTTGTTACAGGTGTAATCAGTAACAACCCTAGCCAGAAGGTCAAAATATAACGTCGTATTGTCATCATGCGTATAAGCATACACAGTCATATTTTGATTGCAACGTCAGTGTGTGACTTCGCCTAGTGTCGTGAATAATTACGTGGACGATGTCTTGGGATAAAACCGTAAGGATTCGTATCGTAATAGTGACGTTGATGATAAGCACGGTGTCGCCAGTAATATTGACGTAGTCGTTTTGGTTTATGGTGGCCGTGTTTGCGTTTATGTGATTTGCGAATGTGCTGGTGGTGATATTGCCGGTGATCGCCATGCGCTAATTTTAGGCCATGGCCCAGATTCAGAGACCAGTAAACATCGGCCTGCGATGACAAGGGCAACAGCATGGCAAAAAGTGCAATGGCAGTTCCCAGATAAGGGCTTGAAATTTTAGTTCTCATGTTTGCCTCCAGAGTCAATGTTGACTAGTTTGGAGGTAACTTAACGCAGCATGGCTGAATCCAGGCTGAATGTCCTGGGAGCATGGCATCACGATTGTAAATTGACAGCCCTCAGGGCTTGAGCGCATAGTGCAAACATCGAATTGGAGTCCTTCATGCAAGCCATAAAACAGAAAATTGATTTGCCATTTGCACTTGTGGGTATATTGATCTTGTGGGCGCTAAGCCTGTTTCTCGTGAATGATGTTGGTCTGAAATACGGGCTGCTATTGCTTGTTGGTGGTGGTATGGGCTTTGCGTTAATGCAGGCAATGTTTGGCTTTACCGGCGCCTGGCGACAAATGAGTCGTGAGCGCTTAAGCCGAGGTATGCGTGGCCAACTATTATTATTGGCTTTGACATCGATACTTTTTTTTCCCTTATTTGGTGGACTGTTTCCTGATCTAAAAATACATGCCGCGCTGGCCCCTGTTGGCGTGTCGGTCATTATTGGTGCCTTTTTGTTTGGTATTGGCATGCAACTGGGTGGAGGCTGTGGATCGGGGACGCTTTTTACCGTGGGTTGGGGACATGTAAAAATGCTGATCACTCTGGCCTTTTTTATTATTGGTGCCTTTGTTGGTTCATTGCACTTGCCGTGGTGGTTGGCGCTACCGAATGTCGGCAAGATATCAGTATTACAGCCGATGGGTTGGCAGGTCGCATTAGCCGTGCAACTTGTCGTTCTGGCGATTTTGTATCGCTGGTTTGTTTCTCTGGAACAAAAACGACAGGGAAGTGTGCAAGGCTTGTCACTTAAGGTGGATACAAATGACACGGGACTTCTGCAGCGTTTTGTTGTTGGTCAGTGGCCTTTATTGTGGGCAGTCGTTGCCCTGGCGGTATTAAATTTACTGACGGTGCTTATTGCAGGCCACCCCTGGTCAATCACTTTTGCCTTCGGTCTATGGGGAGCGAAATTATGGAATGCTCTTGGCGGTGATGTGAGTCAGTGGCTTTACTGGAGTCAGGGTTATCCTGCCCGGGCACTCACGCAAAGTGTCCTGATGGACACGGTCAGCGTGATGGACTTTGGTATTATCTTAGGTGCCTTGCTGGCAGCATCACTGGCCGGTCGTTTCGCCCCTCCCGACAAAATTAAACGACCCGAAGTTGTGGCGGCAATTATCGGTGGATTGCTGATGGGCTACGGTGCGCGGTTGGCCTTTGGTTGCAATATTGGAGGACTGTTGGCGGGTATTAGTTCCGGTAGTCTGCATGGCTGGTTATGGTTTGTTGCCGGTTTTATCGGTTCTGCTGTCGGTGTAAAAATACGTATTGGATCGGGTTTAGATAAGCCGGTCGGAGTCAAATAACAATGGCAAAACATCATCGTTTAATTATGGGGTCGGCGCTTGGTCTGGCAAGTCTTGCAGTAGCCATTGACCATACTCGGCATCGTTTACCAGAGCCGCAGGCACAGCAACAAATGCTGGATGAAAACATTGTGATTATAGATGACAGCCCCTGCAGTTTGGATGCTTCTCCATGTTCTCTGGATAATGGTAGTCCCTGTAGTCTGGATGGTGGTGGTTCACCTTGTAGCCTGTGATTTGTGGCTGAGAATTCGAACATCGAGCTAGCGGCTTGCCGATTAATTGAAACGATTCAGCAAATGGCCGCAGTTCAAACCAACCCGGTGCTGGAGGTGCTTGGGGAGAACGTCACAAATTTAGCGCTGAATACAAAATATCCTAAAGAGCCACTAAATTTTCAACAAGGCCCATGGCGGGCGTTTTATCATTGCCATACGGTTCCTGATGATGACTTGCAGGAGCATGGTCACTTTCATTTATTTACGCAATATCAGGAACAATGGGTGCATGTCGTAGCGCTGTCAATGAATGATGAAGGTCAACCGCAGGCATGGCTGACTGTTAATCGTTGGGTAAGTGATGGCCCATGGATATCGGCAGCAGAACTAAAGCAACATTTAAAATGCGTCAGTTACTTAATACAAAATAGTTCGATGCTGGAAACATGGTTGTTGCGTATGTTGCAGGTGTTTAGCAATGAAATCCAACACTTACTTGAAAAAAGAGATGGTATGTTGAGGCAGATCAATACAGAGAGTATTGATGATGCGATACTGAACGACAGGCAGTATTATACTTTGGCAACACATAAATTTGATTTACTGACTACACTTAAAAGATTTCCAAATTCCCAGGCAGGAGGTTTATGATGAAATTACTCAGTATTCTTACATTCATATTTTTTATTGGTTTTACAAATGCCAATGCTGCAAATCTCCCCGGTCCGGTTATTAGCACAGACTGGTTAAGCAAACATCAGAAAGACGTGGTGGTTCTTGATATACGAAAAGACGTAAGAAGCTTTACCAATAAGCCTGTCTATAAAAAAGATAAAAAAACCAAAAAGATAAAATTAGTTAAAGTGGGCGGGCATATTCCGGGCGCCACATTAGTGAACTATAAGAAAGTTAGAACCAAAAGAATGGTGAACGGTAAAGAAGTCCAAAAAATTATTCCAGAAAAAGCTAAATTTGAAGCATTTATGCAGTCTGTGGGTTTGAATCAGGACAGTGCTATTGTCATTGTGAGTAAGGGAGAAAGCAATCTGGATATGACAATCGCAACACGCTTGTATTGGCAACTAAAATACTTTGGTCACGACAACATGGCAATTTTAAACGGTGGTATGGCTCAATGGCTTGCGGATAAACGCAAGGTAAGTATTTCAGCAAGCAAATCAGCGAAAGGAAACTGGACTGCGGTTGCAGAACGTAAGGAACTGCTAGCCACAAGCCAAAACGTTGCTGATGCTGTGAGCAATAAATCAAGTCAGTTGATGGATACACGCCCTGTTAGCCAGTATTGGGGAACCTTTTATAAAAAATCCTATGTCTATAAAGCGGGGCATATTCCTGGAGCAGTTAACTTTCCCAATGAATTAATGACAAAAGTTAAGAAACCGTCAAAGTTTTTAGCTAAGGGAGATTACAAAAACCTCTTTTCTGCGATTGGCATTGATCCCGCGAGTAAAACGATTTCGTATTGTAATAGTGGACACCTGGCCTCTGGTGGCTGGTTTATTATGTCTGAGATAATGGGTAACAAAAAATCCAGCCTTTATGATGGTTCCATGCATCAATGGACCTTAGAAAAACGTCCTGTTGTTTCTTTGCAAAAATAGATCGATCTGTATCAGGAGCGGCCGCTGGCCGCTCCGACGCTAACGCGTTATCCTCTTATGATGAATTCATTAAATGGTTTGTCGTCATGAAAGGTATTTATCTCGACCCTGACTCCAATGTTATTACTGAACAGTACGCTGTCGTTAAGGCAGGGAGAAAGTTACGTGGCCGCGTACCTGAAACCGTCGTGGAAATTGTCGATAGTGAGGAGCTCGCTATAGAAAAATCCCATGCAGATACCAAATTACTCGCCGCTAAAGTTATCGGACCTTCCCGTTCTTCTGAGGGACTGCGCCTTTACTATATTGTTGAATGGCTTGATAAGCCGGTATGACAGATCACTACTTTGATGAGCGTGCTGTACGTTTCGCCAATAATATTTATGGCACAGCAAAAGGTGAGATCCGTTTAGCCATACTTTGGCGTGACCTTCAGCAACATATACCCTGGTTAGCAGGTGGTGAGCCTAAAAAAATTCTGGATGTTGGTGCTGGCCTGGGCCATTTGGCGATTAAGCTGGCAGAGCAAGGCCATCAGATCACCTGTGTTGAACCTTCCAGCGAGATGATGCAGCAGGCGCAGAAGAATATTGTCAAGGCGATACCGGATAATACGGTGCGCTTTATTGAATCAGCATTACAAAACTTATCGGATCACATTGATGAGAAGTTTGATTTGGTTATTTGTCATGCGGTGCTGGAATGGCTGGCAAAGCCGGAGCTGGCAATTGCATCTTTAACCCAGTGGTTAAAGACAGAGGCTTATCTGTCGCTGATGGTTTATAACCTTAACGGTATTGTGATGCGTAATCTGGTTCGGGGAAATTTTCGTAAAATTAAAACCGGTGAGTTTTATGGTGACCAGCGAGGTTTGACACCTGCGCATCCTTTGTCACCAGAAATGGTGGAGACATGGCTGGCTGATGCACCATTGAGGGTGATACAGCAAAGTGGCATTCGGGTCGTGTATGACTATCTCACTCGTGCTTTAGCCAATGAACGCTCAATTGAAGACATTATCGAAATGGAAATGCAATTTTCAGTGCAAGCCCCGTATAACCGCCTGGGTCGATATACGCATTGGCTTTGTCAGGCTCAGACTGAGAAGTCGTCTGTAATCCGGCATAATATGGCGTAATAATTATCCAGCGTTAAGACTTTTTATTCGCAACCCACATTAAATATTTATAAATTTCAATATGTTACATAATTTTGTTGGCTAGAAATATATTTAAGTCAGGGGTATTGCTGCCGACATATAAAGTGAGAAGTCGGTCACATAGCTCTGCAGGTTCAGGAAATTCTCCTCGCAGGTCGAAAAGGGCAACCCTCACCGAAAGGTATGGGGCGCAAAGTCACCGGTCTAACGGCATGGAGCCTATGACAGCGGGACTACCGATAGTGAAATTGATGTTGAAAAGGGCAATCCTTTCCGAAAGGTCTGGAGCGCAAAACCACCGGTCTAAAGAGAGTGAAGCTCTCCATGACAGCGGAGTCGCCAAATCATACAAGAGGACAATATGACGCCTGGCGGGGTATCAACATGCTTATGTTAAAACATTCACGGTTAATTCTGTTGTGCCTGTTGCTGGCATGCTCACAGCAAGTACGCTCAGAAGATTTTGCACAGAATTATAAAAAAATCTGGCAATTAAAACGCCTGCTGTTTCCAAGCTCTCTACAACTTAAAATGGAACAGCATCAAAAAATTTTCACCTATGTTGGCTTAACGGATAGGGAAGTGGACCAGGCCATGAGTGAGAATTTTGATCGCATCGAATCCTTTATGATCGCAAATGTCATTGTGACCGATGAAAATGGCGATCCGAAGCGAGATCCCGAAACGGGAGAAGTTATTACAGAGGAGGATGGTTGTTAAACACCTATAGTCTGTATTTTTTCAGTGAATATCTATAAAACCACCTTCATTTTTGCCACACTAACTTCTCGCTAATTCGGGAAGTCTCATGATAAAAGAAATTCAGATAATGGCGTTACGCCATGCCGCATTTTATAGTCCTTTGCTTGCCACCATGGGTGGAGGTTTTTTAAAAGCAGAGGGTTTTGATTATTATTATTCTGTTGCCAGTCCTGATAACACTGTAGAGCAGGGTATTTTAAATGGCAGCGTGCATGTTGCGCAGTCTGCGGTGGCGACAAGCTTTGCACCTTTAGCCGCGGGTAATACCCCCTCGTTTGTCCATTTTGCCCAAATCAATGACAGAGACGGTTTTTTTCTGGTGGGGCGTGATGAGGCGAAGACCTTTGACTGGACGGATCTGATTGGAAAAAAAGTGCTGATTGATCATTTTTTTCAGCCGCTGGCGATGTTTCGTTATGCCCTTTATAAAAAAAATATCAATGAGTCATCAATTAATATAGTAGATGCGGGTGACGTAAGTGCTATAGAACAGGCTTTTCGCAATGGCAAAGGTGCGTATGCACACATGCAGGGACCCGTACCGCAACAGCTTGAGAAAGAAGGTCTTGGCAGAGTTGTTGCTTCGGTTGGTGATGCCGTTGGCCCGGTAGCCTTTAGTAGTTTGTGTGCTTCTGCTGAATGGTTAAAAACCGATGAAGCTCTGGCATTTATGTGTGCTTATCGGAAAGGGCAACAATTTGTGTTAGACGAGCCTGCCGCAGTCGTTGCCGATGCGGTCGCTGAGTTTTTTCCTAAAATTGATCGCGATGTGCTTGAGTCTACTATTGCGACTTATCAGCGACTGGGTTGTTGGCAACGTGAGGCACGCATTGGACGTGATAGTTATGAACGTCTCCTGGATGTTTTTGAATACAGTGGTCAGTTAGCTAAACGCTGTACATATGATGATGTTATCGTTCTACCACCGGATGAAGTTATCAATTAAGCCTCGAATACTCATACTTCTGTTTAGCGTCTAAGGGAGTGTTCCAGCTCAGTACTGCATGGTAACGTGTTATAATAGCAGCTCTTATCCCTGTACCAGGTCAGGTCTTTCACAAGCCATGCAAGCCGTAAAAAATATATTTTCGTACCGTCAATACTGGGCTGCACGCTTCGGTACCGCACCGGTATTACCAATCTCGCGCGATGAAATGGACGATCTGGGATGGGATAGTTGCGACATTATTCTGGTCACAGGTGATGCCTATGTGGATCACCCCAGTTTTGGTATGGCAGTGATTGGCCGCGTCCTGGAAGCACAGGGTTTTCGTGTTGGCATTATTGCGCAACCAGATTGGAATTCGGCGGAAGATTTTCAACGCCTGGGTAAACCCAATATTTTCTTTGGTGTTACCGCCGGCAATATGGATTCGATGGTGAATCGGTACACGGCGGATCGTAAAGTGCGGCGTGATGATGCATACACACCAGGAGGTGAAGGTGGCAAGCGACCGGATCGTTCGGTGTTAGTGTATGCACAACGTTGTCGGGAAGCGTATAAAGATGTGCCATTAATCGTTGGTGGTATTGAGGCCAGTCTTCGACGTATCGCACACTATGATTATTGGTCAGACAAGGTCCGTCGCTCAGTATTGGTCGATGCCAAGGCCGACATGCTGGTGTTTGGTAATGCAGAACGTCAAGTGGTTGAAATTGCCCATCGCCTTGCTGGTGGTGAAGCAATTAAAGATATACAAGATATTCGTGGCACCGCATATATTCGCAAACAATTACCTGATGAAGGTTATGAACTGGATTCGACGCATATTGAAACCATTCCTGACAGAATGGAAAAAGAAAATCCTTATGCAGAAGCACCACCTTGTGAAAAAAATTCCAGCGATTCAGGTGTGCAAGTGGTTAAGTTTGCCCGACAGATTCCTCAGTCAGAACGACAGGCACATACCTATATAAGATTGCCTGCCTACGAAGCGGTTAAAGTCGATAGTTTGTTGTATGCCCATGCATCTCGTGTCTTACATTTGGAAACAAATCCTGGTAATGCGCGGCCATTAGTGCAACGCCATGGTCAACGTGAAGTCTGGATTAATCCACCGCCGATTCCACTGACCACAGAAGAGCTGGATCAGGTTTTTGAATTGCCCTATACACGGTTACCTCATGCGGCTTATGGCGGGGCGAATATACCTGCCTACGAGATGATTCGTTTTTCTATCAATATAATGCGTGGCTGTTTTGGTGGTTGTACCTTTTGTTCTATCACAGAGCATGAAGGTCGTATTATTCAGAGTCGATCAGAAGAATCGATTGCGAAAGAGATCGAAATCTTGCGAGATAATGTTCCAGGATTTACTGGGGTGGTATCTGATCTGGGTGGGCCTACGGCAAACATGTATCGCCTGGCGTGCAAGGACGAAAAAATTGAAGAGAATTGTCGTCGGCTCTCCTGTGTCTATCCTGGGATTTGTAAAAATTTGAACACGAATCATAATCCTTTGATAAAACTTTATCGCCGTATTCGTAACTTGAAGGGGATTAAAAAAGTGGTTATTGCCTCGGGGCTTCGCTATGACCTGGCAGTTGAAGATCCTGAATATATTAAAGAGTTAGTCACACACCATGTTGGTGGATATTTAAAGATTGCCCCGGAACACACCGAGAGTGGGCCTTTGTCCAAAATGATGAAACCGGGCATGGGATCGTATGATCGTTTTAAGACCTTGTTTGATCGCTATTCAAAGGCTGCGGGTAAAGAGCAATATCTGATCCCCTATTTTATTGCTGCGCATCCAGGCACAGAAGACAAGGACATGATGCACCTTGCACTTTGGTTAAAAGAAAATGGCTTTCGTGCAGATCAGGTACAGACATTTTTGCCATCCCCAATGGCACTGGCAACAACTATGTATCACAGTGGTAAAGATCCATTACATAAACTTAGTGATCACAGTGAGGCAGTGAGTATCCCCAAAGGTATTCGGCAACGTCGTTTGCATAAAGCCTTTTTACGATATCACGATGCAAATAACTGGCCGCTATTACGCAAAGCATTAAAAGAAATGGGCCGTGCAGATTTAATTGGTAATGGAAAACGTCATCTGATTCCGTTGTATCAACCAGTGGGAACGGGCGGGCAGGAAGAAAGTAAGAAAGGACGAGGCCATCAGACTTTTAAAACCCAACATACCGGTTTACCTATTTCGCCAAAACGCGATAGACCTAAAGTGCGCAAATAAACGCTAAAAGAAGCTTGGTTAAAGTATATTTTATCTAAGTCTTTGTTGTTTCGAAGAAAAATATCCATAAGATTTGGCATAGCGAGTCTATAACAGGCTTGTTAGTTTAATCAGCCTTTGGTTGATAAAGATTTTCTTATTGTAACGGTTTCGGTTAATTTATCTGCACGACAATTTCGTGATCAGATGACACTGGGTGCCATCAGAGAGTTACAGGTTTAGCGCAATAAACTTCTGGATCTTTCAAATAGGCCGCTCGTGTCGTTGAATCCATTTCTACTTATGTAAGTTATACTCTTCACATGAGTAACACTCCTGAGGTGATCCATTAATATGCTGCATAGCATACTTCAAGGGCTGGGTGGTATGGGCCTATTTTTGCTTGGGATGATCATCATGTCTGATGGTCTCCGTGGCCTGGCCGGAATTGCGATGCGCTCTGTGTTGATGCGTTTTACTCGAAGTCCTGTAGTGGGTGCAATGACCGGGGCGGCGACGACGGCGGTTTTACAATCCTCCAGTGCGACTACGGTTGCTGCCGTTGGTTTTGTGGGTGCAGGGCTAATGGAATTTTCTCATGCGCTGGGCATAATTTTTGGAGCCAATATCGGTACGACGATTACCGGCTGGCTGGTAGCGCTGATTGGCTTCAAACTTAAACTGGGCTTGCTGGCAATGCCATTGGTCTTCATTGGCGTTTTGCTACACATGTTTACTCGTGGCCGTGTGTCTCATGTGGGTTATGCACTGTCAGGATTCGGCTTAATATTTGTCAGTATCAGTATGATGCAGCAGGGTATGGCTGGACTCGAAAGCTACATCAGTATGGAACAATTACCGGCTGATACTCTCAGTGGACGTTTGATGCTCGTGGGTATTGGCATACTGGTGACCATCATTACCCAATCTTCCAGTGCGGGTGTAGCGGCAACTCTAACGATATTGTATGGTGGTGCAATAAATTTTGAACAAGCTGCTGCGCTTGTCATTGGTATGGATGTAGGTACAACGGTAAAAGCCGTACTCGCGACTATTGGCGGTAGCGTCGGTGCACGACGTACCGGCTATTCACATGTGATTTACAATTTGTTTACTGCCGTGGGTGCACTGATTTTGATTAGTCCCTATGTTTGGTTTTGGCAACAAATCGCACCGGGACAAATTATTGAAAATGCAGAAATTGCCTTAGTTGCATTTCACTCAACATTTAATATCCTTGGTGTCATGGCGGTGTTGCCTGTTACAAAACAGTTTGCTGCCATGATGAAACGCCTTATTAAGGATCCGCATGAAGGAACAGTAGTTGAGCTGGATCCTGCATTATTACAGGAACCATCGCTTGCACTTACAGCAGTCCAACAGAATCTCTATCAACAAATCCTGGTATTACTATCGCATCTACTCGCGATACTGGATAAACCAGAGACGACCGGCAAGGCTGATCTGATAAGTTTACAAACGGAACTCGACAAGACACATGCCTATATTGATCACATACACATGACAACAGAGGCAGGAGCAGAATGGCATCGACTAGTGGAGATGATTCATACCCTGGATCACCTACAGCGTCTACATGAGCGCTGTGAAGAAGATGCCTATCGGGCTGTTGTGGTTCGTGAAGCGAGTGAACTGACAGAAGAAAATATATTGATGAAGTCCAGCGTAGTGTCGATACGGGAACAGGTTGTTAATCATCATTGGCAAGCCGCCATACATCAGGCGGATCAGCTGGCATTGGAAATGTATAAACGTGTTAAACCTCTACGAGCAAAACTTATGACCGAGACAGCGAAGGGAGATATCAATATCCCTCAGGTGACGGCGCGGTTAGAGGCAATCCGCTGGCTAGATCGAGTGAGTAAGCATGTTGCCCGTATATGTCATCATTATGGTCAGGCAATTATGGCAGCAGGTAAATAAGCAAGACGAGGAGACAAAAATGTATCAGGGCGGATGTTTATGTGGTGTGGTGCGTTTCGAGATTCATGGACCCATTCGAAATATTGTTTACTGTCACTGTTCGCAATGCAGAAAGGTGCAGGGTAGTGCCTTTGCCACCAATGGTATTGTAAATACGGATGATTTTCATGTTACCTGTGGAAGTACAGAATTAGGTAAGTACGAAGAAAATCCGGGACAGGCTAAGTATTTCTGCTGCCATTGTGCGTCACCGATTTTAAGTAAAAATGAAGCCTGTCCGGGCCAGGTACGAGTGCGGCTGGGTACTATCGAGACGGATATAAAAGAACGTCCGGTTGCGCATATATATGTTTCCTCGAAAGCAAACTGGGAAACTATCCCTGATGATGGTTTGCCTCGTTATAATGAGCATGAACCAGGGCGATAAATCTACTTAGGTTACCTTTGTTGTTTGATCTCGGCGTGTCGATAACAGTCAGTGGTGTGGTCATTCACCATCCCGGTTGCCTGCATAAAGGCATAACATATGGTTGGGCCAACAAAGGTAAAACCTCTGCGTTTGAGTTCCTTACTCATGGCCTCAGACTCAAGTGTTTTGGCTGGAATTTGTTTTAAGGTTTTCCATTGATTCTGAATGGGTCTGCCATCGACAAACTGCCAGAGAAAGTCACTAAAGGATTTTTGTTCGGATTTTAGTTCAAGACAGGCTCGTGCATTTTTGACTGTACCTTCAACTTTTAAGCGATTGCGGATAATGCCGGGGTCTTGCAAGAGGCTGTTGATTTTCTTCTGATTGTACTGGGCAATCTTATTGACACTGAAACGGTCGAAGACCTTTCGGTAATGAGGGCGTTTTCTTAAGACTGTAATCCAACTGAGTCCTGCCTGTGCTCCTTCGAGGATTAACATTTCAAAGAGTTTGCGATCCTCGTAAATGGGTATTCCCCATTCCTGATCATGATAACGAGTATACGTAGGGTCATTTCCGCACCAGGTGCAGCGTTTGTTTTTCATTACAATTTATTCTCTAGAATGACTTGGCTATTTTTGCACAATTATTGCAGGCTATTTAAGGATGATAATTTAGAATAGTTGGATATGACAGATAAAACCACTTCATTTCAATCACCAGAGACTCAGGAAGAGCTTGAAGAGTTGGTGTTGCACGAGAGTATTCTCAGTGCGACACGGCTTAATTCTGACAGTCTGCAAATAGGCATTCGCGGCGACCCTTCTATACGTGAAACGACGGGTGTACGGCCGAGATATAAAAGTGACGTTGATGAGCGTCTGGAAGAATTATGCCCTAATTTCGAGGAGTTACTGCTAAGGCGTAGTACCTATCGTCTGTTCGTGGGTTTTAATAATGGTGAGATCCGCGCTCATTCAGTATTTGATCCTCTGACACAAGAGATCCATACGGCTGAGAAACTGTCAAACCCAGGTTATGTCGCCCGGCAATTTCCGATGATTAGCTATGAAGACAAGGTAGGCTTGGTACGAGACCTGTATAAGGCACTACGTGGCCTACCTGCGTATCAACAAATGCCTGCTTACTGGCGCAATATAATGGTGCGACGTAGTCAGGAATGGACACCAATGGCGCAGGAAGAGATCGTCAGCATCATTGGCAGGTTGCAAGTGTTACGCGAGATGCCGGTATATTATATGCGCAATATAACGATCTGTATGGTGCAGAGCATTGTCCGCATCCAGTTCAATTGCGATGGCACACAAATCCTTCGTGCAGAAGATTTTCAGAGATTCCTCGACGAAAATATCCCTGACTGACAAGTTTAGCCTCCCATCCATCTACAACTTGTTGATATTTATCGGCAAATTATTTTTAAATTTCCTGTCAACCAATTCGCCCTGGCCACGTTAATCCCAGTGAAGACCAAGAAAACCAACCAAGGAGATTTGTCATGAAATTAGTACCAATATTGCTAGCATGTCCTGTTTTATTGTCATTCGCATCGGCTGTGCATGCTGAAGACGATTTGGGTCAACGTGTTGAAGATCGCTTTAATCAGCGTGGGGATACCGTTGATGAACGCCTGGATCAACGTGGAGAGCGTATCGACCAGCGTTTGGATAAACGTGGTGAGAACGTTAATGCTCGTCTCGATGAGCGCGGAGAAAATATAAATCATCGTCTTGATCAACGTGCTGAAAAAGCCAGGGAAAATGGTCATGAAGGATTGGCCAATCGACTAGAACGCAAGGGCGACCGCATTGAAAATCGCCTCGATAGAAAAGGGGATCGCATTGAGAACCGTATGGATAGACGTGGTGATCGTATAGCCAATCGTCTGGACCGCAAGGGCGACCGATTTAATAATCGTATGGAACGTCGAGGCCATAAAGCCCATCAACGCATTGAACGACGCGGCAACCGCAGCTAAAACTTCGGTTAGAATGACTATATGCTGTACTGGTATGAACGACGGGAGAACAGACGCTGAATACCACCCAAACACTGGACGGTTTTTTACAAAGCATCGAACGTCGAGCATACCGGATGGCAGTCATAGCCACCGGTCAGCGCGAGGAAGCGTTTGATCTGGTACAAGAGGCTATGCTGAAGCTGGTCAAACGCTATCGAGATCGAACGGCTGCTGAGTGGGGGCCACTGTTTCACACCATTTTGCAAAGTACGATCAAGGACTGGTATCGACGACAAAAGGTAAGGCAGCATCTGCAAAACTGGCTACCGTTTAAAACGGATAACGGTGAAGAAGAGGTACCCTGGCAGACGGTTGAGGATGTTACCGCCGAGAGGCCGGAAGAGAAAAATCAGCAACAACAAGCGATGCAAACACTGCAACAGGCATTACATGAATTACCACTACGGCAACAACAGGCATTTTTACTTCGGCAGTGGGAAGGACTGAATGTTGCCGCCACGGCAAAAAGTATGGGCTGTAGCGAGGGTAGTGTTAAAACACATTATTCAAGAGCAGTACAAAGTTTACGTAGCAAACTGGAAGGGGTGTGGCCATGAGTGATCAGGACAAATTACTCGATCAGATAAAACAGCAACTGGATGCATCTGCGGATCATCTTGATGCAGCAACTCAGTCACGCCTGACACAAATTCGTAGTCAGGTATTGGCGTCAGGAACCAGCTCAAAACGGTCATGGCAAATGCCAGCAATGGCAATGGGTTCAACTGCCGTAGTGGTAGCAGTGATGGTATCTATCTTATGGACCCCTGCAGGCATACAGCAGACCTCACTGGAAGACCTGGCCTTGCTTACGGCAAATGATGCATTTGAGTTAATTGATGATGTTGAGTTTTATCAATGGCTATCTGATGAGAATCAACATGGCTAAATGGCAATGGCTAGGAATAAGTTTTTTGCTGGCGAGCCTGGTTGCAGGTGGCGTCAGTGCAGAAGGAAATGAAGTGACACTGGAGCTGGATTTTCTTGAATTTTTAGGTGAAGGCAAACGTATGGATGGTGAATATCATGATCCTTTACAAATGCAGGATTTGGTGGAAAAAAAAGTTGTCGATGCTGGACAACAGCAAGAGGAAAATGACCATGAATAGGCTGTTTAAAACGGGTGCAATGTTGTTATTGTTGTTGCCCATGTCGAGTGCCTGGGCTGAAGGTGTCGATTGGCAGGAACTAACAGAAAAACAACAGCAAGTACTCAATAAATTTGAGCGCCTCTGGAGTGACCTGCCCGCTGACCGACAGGAAAAATTGCAACGTGGTGCAGACCGCTGGCAAGATCTCACGCCGGAACAAAAACAGCAAGCCAGGACGCGTTTCAAAAAATGGCGTGTACTACCCCCTGAGCAACGCGAGCGTCTGCGTCAACGCTTTGAAAAATTTCAGGAACTGTCGCCAGAAGAACGACAAGAGATACGCAAACGTTTTCAGTGGTTTAAAAATTTGCCTGAAGAACGCAAACAGGAGATCCGTGAGCGTTGGCAGAATATGTCACCGGAGCAAAAACAACGATGGCGTCAGCGTCGTGAACAATTCCGACAGATGACACCACAACAACGCCAGGAAATCCGTCGGCGTTTTCAGCGTTAATTAATAAATTTTACCGATTTGGATTATGGCATGATTTCTCTAAGACACTTTTTTACAATCATACTATTGCCTACATATGTATTTACAAATGTAAATGCAGAGACATTACCCTCGCAATTGAACCTGGAACGTGGCTGGGATTCAGCCGATGGCAGCGATTACTTTGTTGATGCCGATATCGACCTGTCAGGACCACGTTTATTTATTGGTTATGGAGAAAGTGATAGTCAGTTGGGTAGTACCGTATTAAATACAACGACGACTCAGGTTGAATTAAGCAGTAATCCTTTTAATGACACTGCGATGGCTATCGGTTACTCCGAATGGGGACAGGACGGTGAAATTGATATTAAGACTTACCGGTTGGATTTTATTTTTAATACAGATAACTGGGGCTTTAGGCTGGCACCACAGACGCGAGAGATAGAATTATACACGCTGGCTGCAATGCGACCAAAAATTAATCTGGATAGTGATGGAATTAACGTCGGCATAAACTACTATGCTGCAGAGCCTTTCTATATTGGTGCGGTGTACAGTGCACATAATTATTCACGTAATTTATCGACACTTTCGACGGATCCACGTCTGGCCCTGATTTTTTCACCCGCCACCATGGAGTATGCCTTTGGATTTGAGAAAGAGCGCATCGCCGGAAACATGGGTTTAGCCTTTAGTTGGGGTAGTGCTGGTATCGATGGTTCACGCAGTGTTTCAGAAATCGATAATAGTATTTCGACATCGATTGCGGTATCGATACGCTATAAGTTAAATAAACATTGGAGTATAAAAGCACGTGGTGGTCAGAGTGACAATTCTTTTTCTACCGCAAAAATAAGTTTTGGTTCCGTCTCTGTAGGCTATCAGTTCTAAATAAACGCGTTTATAAAACGTAAACAAGAATTGATATATAGTGGCTAATACTGCCAGCTAAAACAAACAAATGCCATATGCCGTGAAAGTGCCGGTACTTGTGATCCAGCGCATAAAAGACAATCCCTAGAGTATAAAAAAGTCCGCCACATAGCAGCCACATAAAACCGGCAAAGGATAACGACAGTAATAAAGGTTTAATGGCAATCATGCCGATCCAGCCCATCAGGACATAAATGACAATGGCAATAATGCGATGCCATTTGAAGGCAAGTGTGTCCTGAACAATGCCGATGAGAGCCAGACCCCAGACAATGCCAAAGATTGACCAGCCCCAGGCGCCCTGAAGTGAGACAAGGGCAAAGGGTGTATAGGTGCCTGCAATCAGCAAATAGATTGCCGCATGATCAAGTTTACGAAAGATGACTTTCGCGCTTCCACTTAAGCTGTGATAGAAGGTCGAGGAAAGATAGACCAGTAAAAGTGTCACACCATAGATACTAAAGCTGACTATTTTCCACGGGTCGCCTTGCAACGAGGCAAACACGACCAGTACCACAAGACCGGCCAGTGCCGCGACGGCACCAATAATATGGGTAATGCTATTTAGACGTTCTCCATCCTGCATGCTGTGTTTATTTAACTCCTGTGATGAATCATTAGTATGATGTTATTTATAACTGATAGACACCATATTCCCAGTAATGCTTGCCGGGGTCTTTTGGTCCACTCCAACCGTTGGTGCGTAAATGCCCAGCAATAAAACGATTAATAAAACCATGACCAACTAATAGAACAGAATCCTGTTTCATGGCAATCTCGGTTAAGGTCTGACTTGCAGAGGCGGCACGTTGCTTTGCCAGTTTAATGGCCTCACCATTATTCGAATAACCCAGCAGCCATAACAAGCGAAAGGTGACAAACCAGGTATACAACGAGAGTTTCGGAAAACGCCAGTCGGCATGTGGCAGGTCAGATTCACGAAAGATGGGATCCACAAGGTGCACTTCGGGATGGCCAAGCAGTCGGGCAGAATCAATGGATCGTATCAGGTCACTACAGATCACCGCATTACAGGCCTGAGCCATTTGCATGGTTTTAGCAGGAGGCATGACATCCGTGTTTATTGGGCTTTCGGTATAGCGTTGAATCACTTCACGTAAATCTGCAGGTACGTATCGGGTTTTAGACTCGGAAAAAAGGTCAAATTCAGGTTGGCCATGTCGAAGTAAGATTATCTTCATACCATTTTATTCGGTAATGATAGAAAACGTGGCAATAGCTGTTTGTTTATCAATAGCAATGGTCAGATCACAATAAGCATTTATGTGCATGGGGTCATCACCACAACCACAGTTGATTACGATCTCGGTAAAAAAAACACCGACACTGCCCTTAATCGTATCATCACTGTCTGTAAAGCGGTTTACGCTGACAGAGATTGGACTTTCGTCGATATAACCTCCCTGAGAAGTGCCTTTCTCGAGTGGCAGTTTTGTTGCCCCCAGTCCCTGAAGCTCATTCTTAAGAACGGTATAAAAATTTTCTTCGCCCCAGGCGCTTAGGGATTGACTCAGTACTGGCATTTATCCAAAGCGACCATCAACGCGAGGTTTATAAAGCACAGGAAAATAATAAAGAAAAAAGGTCGCAAAAGCGGTTATCCAAAAGACCTGAGAAACGCCAATCCATAAGATGTATTCAGCAGGCATCAATAATGGCAATACAACCCGAACAAGACTAGCGATGAGAAGTAGTAAGAATATCAAAGCAAGTATTTTAGGTGGCTCAAAGACACTACGACCGGTATGCCCCAATGCCACGCGTGACATCATGCCGATGGTCATGATGCCAACGCCACCGACGGCAAAGGTGTGCAGAGTAATAAATGGTGATATGTCGAAAACATGGCCAAGGGCATGCAAGGCAAAACCGACAGTGAGAAACCCATAGGCAAGATAGATGCTCCAGAGTAATGGTTTGCGCCAGATGCCGGGTGTATGCCATCCCAGCATGCGAATGCTGTGCAGGATAAACAGTATTATCGCCAGACTTGTAGTGAGAACAGGAAGGGTCAGAAAAAGACTTGAAAGCCAGAAGCAGACAAAAAATATCGGGCTACTAATGTCTAACCATTTATAATTGGTGAGTTGCACTGTTTCATCAACGCCCTTTTCAATAAAGAAAGGAATCACTCGACGGCCCATCAAGAAGATCAGGCCGACGACGAGATAGAGACCGGAATACAGGCCAATTGAAATACCATTATCAATAATTTTCAACAGACCAGCATAGAAAATGATGTTACTGATGAGAAACAAAAACAGGATAAAAAGGATTCCGCTATGTTCCCATTGACGGGTTTTTATAATTGGTAAGCCTACACTGATAATTAGCGTCAGAATAAATAGATTATCAATGAGTGCAATAAGATGCATATCGACGGCGTGAAAAAAAGGCAGGATACGTCCTGCAAGCCAGAGTAAAAAGATCAACGCCAGGGATACTCCAGTGGGAGTCTGGACATTGGTCCAGTTCTTTACGGCGGTTAATAAAAAACCGGCAATGACGGCCAGCGCATAACCAAAAATCATTTCATGGGCATGCCAGGTTTGGGAAGAACCATAGGGCTGAATTGACCAGCCAAAAATATAAATGCCCATCCAGATCAGCATGGAGACAGTCGCAAATGCTGCTGCCGCCAGAAAAAAAGGCCGGAAGCCAAGATTGAACAGAGCGAAGGTGCCTGGTTCTTGTTTTGATTCAATGTTTAGCATAGGAATGGTTTAGCCTAAATAGGGCGGCATTGGGCAATCGAGCGCATCAGAAATCGCGCGCATGAGTTCTATTTCATTCGGGGAGTATTGCTGGTCCTGGGTGATCACGGCAAGGCATGCTTTTAACAGACGAGGTTTTAATAAAGGTTTTAGCATAGCCAGTTGATCGATGGCGACGCCGAGCGTATCAAAGTTAATTTTTTCACGTGGCAGTAATACAAGATTGTCTATTTCGAGTTCTTTTTCGGCGCTTGAAAACGCGGCATCCATGTCTGCTTTGTCTTGCACGCAGGCATACACCAGCATACTGATTAATACATCAAGATATTTCTTTACCGTATTCAGCGAACCGAATTTTTCAATGTGTTTATTTGCGCGACCAAAAACAGGCTCAAGGTGATGGAAAATAATTTTCTGTAGTGACCATTCAAAAAGATCGATACGCTTGTCTGCCTGTATGAGAAACATCAGGTTTTCTTTAAAGCTCTGGTATTGCGCAGCAGACAACTGGTGTAACGCGGGCAAGGCCATATTAATTAAGGGCAGGCGGTATTGAATATCAAGTGCTTTCACTGGTTCGAGTAAACGAATGACGAGATCGACAATTCCAGTATCCCCAAACTCGCGGAGTTGCTGAAGCTGCTTTTCCTGTATATCGGTTTGTGAGTTTATCACCAGTGCATAAAGAACAGCACGGGCACCATAGGTCTCATGCACCGCCTGATAAATTTCAGCGGGAATGCTATTGATCAATGCGGCCGCATAGTCCTGTTGTGCAGCGCCGGTTTTACCGATGCTATCCAGAATGGCGCTGGTGATAATGACGCCAGCAGTGGCCGTCTTCATGGTCGTCGCTTTGCTATCCGCCTGGCCATCAATCTTAGTTGATGAAACCTCCTCAACTTCATTGGTCACAGGAACAAAGACACCGTCCCAGTTCGGATCAATACGTTTAATGCGAATGTCCAGCGGTGGGTGTGTGGCAAAGATTGACTGTAGAAAGGAGCTGACACCGGTATTAAAAAAGGCATGGCTCATGGTTGGCGCTTCAGGTGTTTCCAGTGTTGAGCCGGGGGTGTAGCCGCCTATCTTTTTCAGAGCACCGGCAATGCTGTTCTTGTTTCGGGTGTACTGAACCGCCGAGGCATCGGCAAGGAATTCACGCTGGCGGCTGACCGAGGCTTTGATGAGATTGCCAAAAAAGGTACCGGTATAACCAATTACCAGCAAGCCAAGTCCAAGTCCCAGAATCGGCCCTGCATTTTTGCTGGAACCACCGCGCGACGATCGCAAAAGGATATAACCGATTAAACCAAGCAGCAGAATGCCGTGCAGGATACCGATAAGGCGAATATTCAGGCGCATATCACCGTGCAGAATATGGCTGAACTCATGGGCAATTACGCCCTGTAATTCATCACGCGTCAGATAGGCAATCGTGCCACGGGTCACCCCAATCACTGCATCACTGGGAGAGTATCCTGCCGCAAAGGCATTAATGCCTTCTTCGTGATCCAGCAGGTAGACGGGCGGTACTGGCGTACCAGAGGCAATGGCCATTTCTTCAACCACATTCAGGGTCTTGCGCTCATGCAGGTCGGTGGTGTCCTGACTGATCAATCGCCCTCCGAGTGATTCCGCCACGGTTTGACCACCGCCGGAAAGGGACAGGGTTTTGTAGACGCTGCCACCAAAGATCACCACAGCGACACAGGCACTAATGACCATAAACACCTGCCAGTCAAATTGCGCCGCGATCACACTTAGGGTGACACCTTCCTCACTGGGCTGCAGAAAACCAAACAAGACCATCACCAGTAGATTGGTAATAACGATCAGGCCGACGACGGCAAGGCCAAAAAATATGACCAGACGCGAGGTGTTGCGCCGGGCCGTATCCTGTGACTGGAAAAAATCCATCGACTAAAACGAAACCTTGGGAGCCGACTGGATTTGTTGACTGTCTTCAAACTCAAGTAAGGTTGCATCAGGGCCATGACCGAAGGTGGGTGCAAGCACGACCTGTGGAAAGCTCTGCTTATACGTGTTGTAAGCCAGAACCTGATCATTAAAGGCCTGTCGGGCAAAGCCAATTTTGTTTTCAGTAGATGTCAGCTCTTCACTGAGTTGCATCATATTCTGACTGGCCTTTAGATCAGGGTAAGCCTCCATGACCACATCAAGCTTGCCCATGGCACCGGATAAAGCACCTTCCGCTCCCATCAGGGATTTCATTGCCGTGGCATTGCCGGGGTCGGCCGCCGCCGCCGCCAGATCGTTGGCCGCAGAATTTCGTGCAGCAATAACCGCTTCCAGTGTTTCGCTTTCGTGTTTTAAATAGCCCTTGGCCGTTTCGATGAGATTCGGGATCAGGTCATAACGGCGTTTTAACTGTACCTCGATCTGTGCAAAGGCATTTTTGTAGCGGTTTCTTAAGGCCACTAACTGATTGTAAATGGCAACGATATAGAACACGAGCAAAACAAGAACAACGATAAAAACAATAAGTGAAGTATCCATGTTGCTTCCTTTTCAGTATGTAAACTTAATTATTCCACGAAAGGTATCATATCTTGATTAAATTTAATGTTGTGACGTATTTTGAAATATATCAATATTTTAAATCTTTACCATCTCAATTTATTGCTGTTGTTTCTTTAACACCCTCTCCCTTCGGGAGAGGGCTGGGGTGAGGGGACCACACCAGGTAACTTATAAGATCTATCCCCCCTCATCCCCGCATCAAGTACGGGGCAGGCTCTAACCTTCTCCGTAAGGGAGAAGGGACGGTTCCGATTTTATAATTGCATCATGTCAGCCGTAGGTTGGGGTGAGCTTTTCGAACCCCAGCAGAAAATATTTCTTAATGTCTCCGATGTTGGGGTTCATGCTTCACCCCAACCTACAGGTTCATTATTTTTCGTCCTCACGATATTTCATCTGTATGCCCTTCAGGAAATTACGCAGTATTTGGTCGTTACAGGCGCGATAGTTTTTATGGCCTTGCTTACGGAAAAAGGCGCTTAATTCGTGGTTGCTGATTTCAACCTCAGCCAGGGCCAATATTTCCAGAATGTCATCGGCCTTCAGGTCCAGGGCGATTTTGAGTTTTCTGAAAATAATATTATTGTTGATGCGTTTCTCGGGCTTGGGTTGTTCACCTTCTCGTTTGCCACGGCGAAAGGTAATTAGACCATTGAGGAATATCGCCATATCCTCATCGCCGCATTCTTTAAAGTCAGGGCCATCCTCTTTTTGTAACCAGGCA
>Ga0316204_10003087_pt1 | contig 34837 bp, 39 predicted proteins | sample 6monrhotite_MG_2_FD_205661 | JGI IMG/M metagenome (GOLD analysis project Ga0316204, IMG submission 205661) | Microbial mat bacterial communities from mineral coupon in-situ incubated in ocean water Damariscotta River, Maine, United States -... | ecosystem: Environmental > Aquatic > Marine >... | reverse complement strand
CAAATGCCAAGAAGTTCAATCTTTTTGAAAAAAAACGGGAAAAGTGGGAGTTAGTGCGAAAACTTTATTTTTGGTTAGGCGAGAAGCCTTATTATTAGCGCGTTGCCTGATTCACCGAGATGTGCTGATCTTTAGGCGATGTTAAATAATTGTGCAGATAGACGACCTAGTTGTTTCATTCTGGTGCAAGAAAAATGGAATTCTATATACATTTTTTATCTTAAAGCCAGAAAAGAGCGAAATATTGTGGGTTATGACGGATTTTGAAATATTGGCGCAATATTTGAATTATAAATTTCACTCACTAAAATTATTTTTGCTAGACCTTATGGAACATACTAATTATCAAATCAAACTGGAAGCCATCAGCCAAGTTATTAATCATGGGCGACTAATAAGCGATGTTGCAAGAGATTTTAAAATCTCAAAGAAAAATCTTTATTTATGGCTAAGGGATGTTAAATGTAGCTCTCCTCGATCTGCAAAACGAAATACATCCTTAAGAGAAGAAAAGTTAAAATTGGAATTATCTCATTTGACTAATGAGCTAAGTCGCATTAAGGCAGAGCTGTCAAATATTAATTCAGATTAGTAAATAGGATTACCAATCTGAATCATCAAGTTAAGAATAAATTGGACTCTGAATAATAATTGATAGTCCAAACCCAATAGTGATTAAGCCGATACTTCCTTGTAGTCCGTTATGGAACCAGGTTAAACCTTTGGTTGCTTTTAAAGGAATGGAGATCATAACGGAAACTGCGGCCATTCCAATCAATGAACCTATTCCGAATAGCAACATATAAATCATACTTAAAGAAACCGACTTCATGGTTTCTAAGGTTAAGATTACTAGCGCTGCTGAGCCGGCCATGCCGTGCATAAAACCAATTAGTAAAGTACGATAAGGAAACTTGGAATGTTGATGTTCATGCTCGCTGTCTTTGTGCGCACCTTCGCCGGCGTGTGAGTGTGCGTGAAAATGCTCTTCAGCATCACCATGCGTATGGAAGTGGTAATGAATTCGGTCTTTTATTACCCGTCGGATCACGGCTATTCCTAAAATCACTAACATTATTCCAACAGCAAATTCTAATCGATAGGCCATTTCTTCTGGAACAATTGTATCCATCCAAATAGCGATCGAGCCAAATAAGAATAAGGTGGTTGTATGACCAAGCCCCCAAACTGCGCCATGTTTTATGCTCGCTTTTATCGAATTTGTTTGTGCTGAGATCGAGGCAACCGCAGCGAGATGATCGGCTTCTAATGCATGCCGCATTCCGATCAAAAGACTTAATAGTAATATACTTGTCATTTTATACTCCTTAACATATTCTAGGTAATTGTTCGCCAACCAGCATATCGACAATTCGGTCACCGCCGAAACTTGTTTTTAATATCACGTGATTAGTTGTGTGTTCGAAAACTTCACCAATGATGGCGCTATCAACTCCGGCGTGATGATTGCGCATAACCGTTAATAGTTCATCGGCTTTTTCTGCAGGTACCAGCGCAATCAGTTTTCCTTCGTTCGCGAGATATAGGGGATCTAAACCTAAAATTTCGCACATGCCTCTGATCTGATCACGGATAGGCAATTGATCTTCATGGATTCTAATCGCGCATTCACTCGATTGAGAAAACTCATTAAGAAGGGTGGCAATACCGCCGCGGGTGGCATCTCTCATGCAATGAATTTCGGGGCAAACTTGCAGCATTTTTTCAATTAATCCATTGAGTGGCATACAATCTGTTTCAATCGTATTCTCAATTGCAAGCTCGCCTCTAGCGTCCACAATTGCTGCGCCGTGATCGCCGATATAACCATTACAAATAACAACATCTCCAGGCCTTGCTAAATCCGCCGCAATATTAATTTGCTTAGGAATAACGCCCACACCCGCGGTATTAATAAATAATTTATCGGCAGCACCGCGATGTACCACCTTGGTATCACCGGTCACTATTTTCACGCCAGCTTGATCGGCGGTAGCTTTCATAGAGCTAACGATGCGGCGCAGATCTTTTACTGAAAACCCTTCCTCAATGATCATTCCACAAGTTAGATAAAGAGGTTTAGCACCGCCAACCGCTAGATCGTTAACTGTTCCGGTGACTGCCAATTTACCTATGTCACCACCGGGAAAAAATAACGGATCGACCACATAAGAATCCGTTGTCATTGCCAATCGATTTCCTATTTTGGATAGCTCTTCAATTGGAAATCTTGCTTGATCTTCTAGGTTATTAAGTTGTTCGTTATCGAAGCTCGCAACGAAGACGTCATCAATTAAATCTCGCATTGCTTTACCACCTGCGCCGTGCGCAAGAGTAATCGTTTCCGCTCGTAAGCTTCCTGAACGTTTAGGTTTTTTCATTTAAGGAAGCTCCTTTATTAAAATTCTTTCTTTTTGTTCTCGTTTGGCGAGTAGCTGAGGGAGATCCCCAAAATTATAGTAAGCGGCGCAAGCGCCTTCAGATGAAACCATCAAAGCGCCCATCGGATTCTCTGGGCTGCAGCTAGAACCAAAAACTTTACATTCCCAAGCTTTAATGACGCCTTTTAATACTTCGCCGCACTGACAGGATTTCGGGTCAGCTATTTTTAGATTAGGTATTTGAAATTTCTTTTCGGCATCAAAATTAATAAACTCTTGTTTCATGGCGACACCGGAATGATCGATTGAACCTAAACCGCGCCATTCGAAAAAATCACGCAGTTCGAAAACTTGTTGAATTGCGTCAAGCCCAGCTGAGTTTCCATCCGCGGCAACAACCCTCGCATACTGATTTTCGACAATCGATTCTTTATCATCAATCTGTTTTAGCAACATATAGATTGATTGCAAAATATCGAGAGGTTCAAAACCTGTGATTACGATTGGTTTATGATAAGTTTCAGCGATAAACTGAAATGGCTGTTCTCCAACAACCATACTAACGTGGCCGGGTGCGAGAAACCCGTCTATTTGCATGTCTGGAGAATCCAAGATGGCTTTAATCGTTGGCACGGTTGTAATGTGATTGCAAAACAGTGAAAAATTATTTACTTGCTCCTGCTTTGCTTTGATTACGGTGAGCGCGGTACTTGGCATGGTGGTCTCAAACCCTAAGGCGAAAAAAATCACTTGTTTTTCTGGATTCTTCTTGGCTAATTCTAAGGCATCGAGTGGAGAGTAAACCATCCTAATATCTGCGCCATCGGCTTTGGCTTGAAGTAAACTCTTTTTTGAACCTGGGACTCTCATAGCGTCACCGAAGGTGGTAAAAATAACGTCAGGACGTTCGGCAAGTGCAACGCAGTCGTCAACTCTTCCCATAGGTAAAACACAAACTGGACATCCGGGACCATGAACCATTTCAATTGAATCTGGCAGCATTTGTTCAATACCATAACGGAAAATTGTATGGGTGTGACCTCCACAAAATTCCATGATCTGTAATGGTTTTGTTCGCCCTTTTGAAATCGATTTCATAATAGTATCGATCTTTTTAACTAAGCTTTTAGCTAACTTAGGATCACGAAATTCATCAACAAATTTCATTAGCTGTTCTCCTTTGCTAACAATCCACGATAGTCGGCAAGTAAGGTATGAGTTAAATCCCATAGAATGTGATAACAGGCGACATGCACTTCTTGAACTCGATGGATTGAATCGGTTTCAACAACCAAACAATGATCAAGCCAACTGCCGCTTTTCATATCGCCGCCGGTATCGCCTGCAAAACCGATGGTTGTTAGTCCCATTGTTTTGGCTTTTTCGAATCCGGCTAACAAATTTTCTGAATTACCACTTGTTGAAAAACCAATTACACAGTCATGCTGTTTTCCGTGGGCTTCTATTTGTCTAGAAAAAACATGACGAATACCAACATCATTGGCGACGGCGGAGAAAAAAGCGTTATCGTTATTCATATTAAAAGCCGGCAAGCTTGGTCTTCCAGCTGTGACGGGATGTTGAAATTCGACAGCCACATGGGTTGCATCACAACTTGATCCACCATTTCCCATTGATAACAGTTTGCCGCCGTTTCGGTAACTTAGTGCAAGAGCCTTTGCGGCATCGACTAAGGCTTGAGCATTTGACTGAAAAAACTGCTGCTTGATTTCTATGCTGTGATTTGATTTTTGCTTTACAGATTCAAGCAAAGACAAATTTTCTTTTTGTGGATCTTTGCCCTGTTGATGTAAAAAAGGATAAAGGCTTTTTAGCGAATCATTTTCTTCATTCATGTTAGACCCCCGACTGACGCATTGCATTTAGTTCTTCTTCAACCTCTCCTAGCTCAGACAAAATAGCTAGGGTTCTTTCAGCTTCCTCTTGGTCAATTCTGCTCATTGCAAAACCCACATGTACCAAGACCCAATCGCCGATACACTTTTCGGCTGGATGATCTTCGGAAACCACACAAGCTATATTTACTTCACGTTTAACGCCGCTAACATCAACTTTTGCGGTTAACTTTTCCGCATCAGTAATTTCTATAATTTTTCCTGGAATACCTAAACACATAAGTTAATCTCGATAAATTGTTTTTGCTGCGGCAATAACCGCTTGACCAAGGGACAGGCCGCCATCATTTGATGGAACCTGACGATGAAATAAAATATTAATTTTCTGCTGACTGAGTTGTTGCTTGCAAAGAGTAAACAATGTTTTATTTTGAAAAACTCCGCCACTAAAAACAACATCTGATATACCAGTCTGTTCCCTGATTTGAACCACTCGCTCAGTTAAGCAAGTTACTAGCCCAAGATGAAATTTAGCTGACATTTCTGAACGAGAACGCTTTTCGGACAAGTCATTTAAGAGCGCTGTCCAAAAAGGTTTAGGGTTAATTTCCAGCATTTCTCCAGCGTCAATGTTAAACGGGTAAGGAGTTAATTTTGAAAAGTCTTGATCTTGGATCGCACTTTCAAGCTCGATTGCAGCTTGGCCTTCGTAGCTTATTTCTTCTCTACAAATACCGATTGCAGCGGCAACGCTATCGAATAATCTTCCACAAGAAGAACTCATAGGTGTGTTCAAATTGCTATCGATCATTTGATTAAGTAAAGTGGTGGGCTTTGTTGATAAAAATTCTAACAATTCCAACTCGGGATATGTTTCTTGTAATTCTTGCCATCTAAAGTGAGTTGTTAGTTGAGCGTAAGTATTCCGCCATGGCTGCATAATTGCTTGAACTCCCCCAATCATGGGTGCAAGTTTAATTTTTGCCTTTCGTTCATAGCTTGTATAATCAGCAATTAAAACCTCTCCACCCCAAAGCGTAGAATCATCGCCATAGCCTAATCCATCTAAAGCTATCCCTATGACTTTTCCTTGATCAATCGCCCATGAATTATCAGCTAGGCAGGATGCAATATGAGCGTGATGATGTTGTATCTCATGGCACATGAGTTGATTTTCTTCGGCGAGTTGGCGCCCATATTTAGAAGAAAGATATTCTGGATGTTGGTCGACAACTATTTGTTCCGGCTTAAATTGAAATAATCGATTATATAAATCAATATTCTTTATATAGTCTTCATAACTCTGAAGGTTCTCTAAATTACCAATATGCTGTGATAGAGTGGCCTCGCCATCTTTAATTAAACAGAAAGTATTTTTTAATTCGCCGCCACAAGCAAAAATATCATTCGATTTTTCAAATCCTAAGGGTAATTTTATTGGGGAAGGTGCATAACCTCTTGCTCTACGTAAAAAATGAGTTTGCCTATTGATCACTCTGACAACTGAATCATCAATTCGATTAATGATATCGCGATCATGAAATAGAAAATAATCAGCAATTTTATTCAGTTTGTTAAAAGCTTGTTGATTATCGATGCACTGAGGTTCATTGACTAAATTTCCCGATGTTAATACGATTGGAAACTCTAATTCGGTGAAGATCAAATGATGAATAGGTGTATTTGGTAACATAAACCCAAGATGATTTTGGTTAGGGGCAATTGACTCTGGCAGCAGGTTTTCTGCAGCCGCTTTTTTTAACAATACAATGGGTGATGGTGTAGACTTTAATAGTTCTTTTTCTTCAATAGAGATCTCACAATAAGATCTAACCATTTCGATATTTTTAGCCATCAAGGCCAATGGTTTTGATGGGCGATTTTTTCGCTGTCTTAGTAAATTTACGCTCTCATCATTGTTAGCATCACAGGCTAATTGAAAACCACCAATACCTTTTATGGCAATTATTTTTCCTTGCTTTAATAAAGATATTGATTCAGAAATAGGATTATCTAGTTTAATAACATCAGCGTTAGAATCTGCTAAATATATTTTTGGTCCACAAGTATTGCAGGCATTCGGTTGGGCGTGGAATCGTCGGTCACTCGGATCTTGATATTCCTTTAAACAAGCCTCACATAATTTAAAATCCGACATACTTGTTTTTACGCGATCGTAAGGAATATCTTTAATAATGCTAAGGCGAGGGCCGCAATGTGTGCAGTTAGTAAAGGGATAATTAAGGCGACGATTTTTTTCGTTTGTAATATCGTCCAAACATTGAATACAAGTGCTGGCATCAGCAACAATCCCAGTTTTTATTTCTCCACCAACGCTTTCTTTAATTTTAAAATCAGAATAGGTTTGTTTACTATTAAATAACTGACGCTCAATTTTATCAATACGAGCAAGTTTTGGTGGCTGTTGTTGCAATAAATGAATAAATTTTTCGACTAAAATAGGATCGGACTGAACGGTAATTAGAACACCACTACCGTCGTTAATGACTTCACCTTTTAAATTAAATTTATGTGCGAATTTCCAAACTGTTGGACGAAAGCCAACACCTTGAACAAGTCCGCGAACGCGAATTTTTTCACTATGGAGGGATTGATTTTTCGCGTGAGCAATCATCTAATGCACCGTGCAAACCATGCAAGGGTCAAAAGAGCGAATTATATGTTGAACCGTTGCGGATGCTTGATTATCACCATTTATATTATCTTCATCACCTACTGGGGTATTTTCTAATGCTAGTTCAAGGGCTCCTGGATTTTTTTGATTATCTCGTGGTGAAAAGTTCCAAGTGGTAGGGGCAATAATCTGATAATTTTTGATTTTGCTATCTTCAATGCAAACCCAATGACCAAGGCTTCCTCTGGCGGCTTCTACCAGGCCAAACCCTTGTGCATTGGTAGGAACTTTTTGAGTGCTGCAGAACGGTTGGTTAGGGACTAATTGTTGTGCCCAAATTTCCATCTGAGGAACAACTAAAGCTAGTTCTAATAGGCGTGCTACTATTCTGGTCTCTACATTTCCACCAGTGGTATTTACCATATCTTGAATCAACGGATGTTGATTTACCATTTGTCGAGCAACTGCACCTACTTCCATTACGTTACCTTTTAATCGTGGCGCTTTACACCAACTATATGAAGACGCTTCATCGATATCAGGAATGGTCTCACCCTCAAAAGGATGTTTGGGTTTCGGGGTTTGTTTTAACCAACTATTGGCGACATCTTCTCTGATTTCATTGCTATCTAATTCGCAATAATTTTGTTGCCAAGTTCCAGATTTAAAGAGTGATTGTTGTTCGGTTGAATAGGCGCCGTAACTCATAAAGTTATCGGCTGCCCGGCCTAATCCAGAAAGGGATAAGTCCCGAGAAATTCGAATAAAACTTGCAAAGTCACTATCAGGATTCTGCTCTACAAAGGATAAAAGTTGCTGATAATTTTGCAACTCGCAAAGGGTTTCCAGCTCGACACCAAAGAGACTTTGCTGTAAAAAATGTCTAAAAGATTTAATCAAGGTCAAAAGCTTAATTCTTTCTTGAGCAGCAATAGGTTTGGTGGTTCCTCCGGGCTGGATTGCTAGCGAATGAGGCCATTTTCCAGCCATTATTCCGGTAAGATGAAGGAAGGAAGCTCGTGCAGGCAAAACATCTTTAACGGCTGTTCCTACTTGGGCTTTAAATCGTTTTGACACTTGTTTAAACCAACTTTTAGAGGCGTAACAACTACGTGCAAAATCGGGCATGAAAAACAGATAAAAATGAGTGAGGTGATCTGCCATGTTTTCTGTGGCAAGAATTAAATTAGTGGAGAGTTCGCCATTTTTTAAAGGAATTACACCCTGAGCATTCGCAATTGCTTTGGCTGCGGCGACGGATTGAGATACTGAGCAAATCCCACAGATTCTGGGGGTGTAAACCAGAGAGTCCATGGGGTATTTTCCTTGTAAAATTTGCTCGTAACCTCTAAACAAAGGAGTATTTACCCAAGCGCTATCGATGATACCCTCATTCACTTGTATTTGAACTTCGAGATCGCCTTCAATGCGATTGAAAGGACCTAAAAGTCGTTTGTTTGAGTTATCGCTTTTCATTGGTCTTTCCGGGTTGTTTTATTTTTGCCGGGCGTTATTTTTAGGTGATCGCTTATTGCGTTAATTTTTAGCCGTTCGGGTGTTGCCGCTTTGGCTAATGATGATAATGCGACAAACCAAGCTTTTGGCATATCGGTCGGCAGTCCGATGGGGATACCGGCAATTTTTGGTGTTTCAGCAAACTGGTGTCCTGGCTCTTCAAAATCAGGCGCGGTGCAATTAATACAAGCGTAACCTCCTCTAACGCAGGAGCCGTCACCGTTCCATAATCGAGTGTTACAATCAGCTCTTGCTTGAGTCCCTAAGCAGCCTAGGTTTTCCATCATACAACCTTGTTGAGAGGGCTCTGCCGCACTGGCTTTATATTCATAATATTCGTTTCGAGGGCAACCATGGTGGACTAGATGATCGGTGTAACTTCGAGGTCGATTAAATTCATCTAAGTTTTCGTCAGATAACTCTCCCATTGCTAACTGAATAATAGTTTCGATAATCCAGTTAGGATGAGTTGGACAACCCGAAATATTAATCACTGGTAATCCACCGTTACTGATCCAGCTATTGTTTAATAAAGCGCCATGTTCAGTTCCTTTATATTGTACGCCGGTAGCTTCGCCTGGATTAGAGCCGGCCATAGTTACCCCGCCAAAACTTGCACAGCTGCCAACTGCGAGGGTAAATTTAGCTTTTTCAGCTAAACTTTTTATTAGCTCAAACATCGGACGATCCGTTCCTCCTAACATATGAAAGCGTCCCGTACCTCTTGGTCCCATCATCACTGAACCTTCTAGACAAAGTCCATCGATTTGAATTTCGCCCTGTTCAATTTGATTTATTAAATTTAAAAAACCATCGCCGCTTGATTCACTAAAAGAGGGGTGCCAAAGCAGTTTGATATTATTTTGCTCTAGGCTACTAAAAAGATCGGGCGATTCGGCATTTAATAGTGACATGCTGCAACCACCACAACCGCCAGATTGAAGCCAAAGGAGATTAAATGTTTTCATTGTTTACCTCCAACGGAAGACACAGAATAAATTCGGCGCCTCCCATTTCGCTATTAGAAACCTTTAAGTCTCCTCGACATTGGTCGGTGGCTAATCCATAACTGATATACAGTCCGAGTCCGGTTCCATGACCAACTGATTTAGTGGTAAAAAACGGGTCAAATATTTTTACTAAGTCAGATGGTTCGATGCCATCACCATTATCGTTTATGTGAACGTTTACCTGATCTTCGTTCTGGTTAATCTGAATTGATAATTTTGGAGTTTTTTGATTCTCAATGGCATCGATTGCATTTTGTATTAAATTAATAATGATTTGATGAACATAACCTTCGTTATTTTTTATGAGGAAATCGTCAGGGTAATTTTCGCTTAAAACTATTTCTGTATCTGATGTTTGTAATACCCATGAAACAGCTCTTTTGACAACTTTTACTAAATCAAATTGTTTTGGTCGGGTTTGCTGGGGAGTCGTGAATTTTTGCAAATTTTGTACTATCTCACTAACTCTTTCAGCACCTTCGGTAGATCCTTCAACTAAGGGCGACATATCTGAAAGTATGGTATCAATTTTTAGTTCTTTGCGTAGTTTTTCTCTCGCGTCCAAACTAATATTCTGATGAATGGCATTTAGATAAGTTTGAAATTTTTGTTGATAGCTTTTTAGTGCGTGCATATTAGCAAAAAGAAAACTAATTGGATTATTAAGTTCGTGTGCCACGCCCGCAACAAGTCGGCCTAGAGAGGCCATTTTTTCTGACTGAATTAAATGTAGTTGAGTAGCTTTTAATTTTTCATGAGCGGTTTGTAAAGCAGCGTAAGCAATGCGAAGTTCACCTAACGGACGACCAGTGATTACAAAACCTGAAAATTGATGATCCTTATCGAACAAAGCATTACAATTAATAGCCATTGGTACGACTTCATTGTTTGAGTTAATTAAATCGAGATCAAAATCTACGATTGATTCGGATCTAATTTCTATTGGTAATTTAGCGATTTTTGATGCATATTTTTCGCTAAATAATATTTCAACTGGCGAGTCAATAATGTTATCGACGTTTAACTTTAAACAATTTATTAATGCGTCATTGACTTGTTGAATTTTTCCGTCGCTGCTACAAACGATAAGTATTTCAGACATCGACGATATTACGCCTTGAATAAAGTTTTGAGCATCTTCCAGAGCCGAATTTTTTTCTTCGAGCTCAACTTGATAATGAACAAGATCGGCGTAAATCTTATCCATTTGATGAATGACATCGATCCAAGCTTGGTCGTCTGCTCGTCGAGCTTCTTCTTGAATACTGCTCGATAAACCAACTAGGTTAGTTAAACGAGGAGCATTGTTTGAAGGTGGTTTAATCATGATACATCTGAAATTGATTCGACTTTGGTGTTTTTTTCTAGACCATAACGATCCATTTTGTTGCTAAGTCCAACGCGAGATAAACCGAGTTCAACGGCTGTTTGTGTTTTATTCCAACGATTTCTTATTAAAGTTTCTTTAAGAATTCTAGCCTCCAATGATTCCACTCTTTCTTTAAGAGAGCCACCGATACTGGTCAAGACTTCCATATCGCCTTGAGACTCATCTGGAGTCGCATGAAGGATATGAGGTGAAATTAAATTTGATCCGAGATAGTCGTCTTGGCCTAGAACAAGCATCCGTTTTATTTCATTTTGAATTTCTCTTACGTTGCCTGGCCATTGATAAGCCTCAAAGCAACTGAGGGTCTCTTCGGCAATTCCTTTTACGTGTTTTCCTAGCTGTTCCATGGTTTGATTTAAAATAGAAATTGCCAGTGGAATAATATCTTCTTTTCTTTCTCTAACGGGTGGTATTGGAATGACGAAAGTGGCTAGCCGATAAAATAAATCTTGTCGGAAAGTACCGTTACGCACATCGTCTTCTAATACTCGATTTGTGGCGGAAATTACTCTTACGTCAATTGGGCGCCTTCGATTACTTCCAAGCGGACGAATTTCCCCTTCTTGTAATACGCGTAACAATTTCACTTGAAAAGCGGGTGATGTTTCCCCTATTTCGTCAAGAAAAATAGTTCCTCCATTCGCCCGCTCAAACAAGCCTACATGATCTTCGACAGCACCAGTAAAAGCACCTTTTTTATGACCAAATAATTCGCTTTCTAATAACTCATCAGGAAGCGCACCGCAGTTTTCGGCGATAAAAGGTTTATCTTGTCGTAAGCTATTGTAATGGAGAGAGCGAGCGCATAATTCTTTACCGGTACCAGATTCACCAGTTAATAATACGTTGATATCATAAGGCGCGACATTTCTTATCAGAGTACATATCTGATTCATCACGCTATCAGGTGAGCGCACTATACCAGAATCCCAATCGTAACGAGCTTTTAAAACCCGACGTTTTTCGATAAGGGCTTGTTCGATGGTATCTGGTTTAAGTTTTAGTTCGACCGCTAATTGCTCATTTTCTCGCTGTAAGCGAAATAGTTCAACCGCATTTTTTAGCTTGGTTATTAATTCATCGGGATGCCAAGGCTTGGTTATATATTGATAAATCCCGCCTTTGTTTACTGCTTCAATAATGTCGTTTGCATCGGTATAACCGGAAATGATCATTCGTATGGCATCGGGATAGTTTTCACGTGTTTTTTGTAAAAATTCAACACCGCTCATATCAGGCATTCGTTGATCACATAAAATGACCTGAATCCACTCTTTAGCCAAAATTTTCTCGGCATCTTCAATATTATTGGCCGTATGCACATCGAAGTGTTCATTTAGTATTCGATCGATCGATTCAAGCGCTCTTTGTTCATCATCGACAATTAATAAGCTGGCTTTTACCTGCATGGCATGTTTCCTAAATAGGGATTAATTTGAGTGAGCCTTAAAACCAATCAGTTTGGTTTGGCGAGAGAGCTTTAACCATTGGTACCAATCACTCATACCTTCTCCTGTGGTAGCAGAAACCTGAAAGATTTGAATGCTTGGGTTAACTTGTTTTGCGTGTTGAATACATAACTCAAGATCAAAGTTTAAGTGAGGCAATAGATCTATTTTGTTTAAAAGTAATACATCTGCAGCATGAAACATATCAGGATATTTTATTGGCTTATCTTCGCCTTCAGTAATCGATAAGATAGCTACTTTGTAGGCCTCTCCTAGATCAAAGGCGGCGGGGCAGACTAGATTACCAACATTTTCAATGAAAAGAACGGATTCGTTTTCCAGAGATAGCGCTTCGACCGCATGCCCTACTTGGTGAGCGTCCAGATGGCAGCCTTTACCGGTATTAATTTGTATTGCAGATACGCCTGTTGCGCGTATTCGTTCAGCATCGTTGGAAGTTTCTTGGTCGCCTTCGATAACTGCTAGCTTCAATTTGTCTTTCAATTCATTGAGACTGCGCGTTAAAAGTGTTGTTTTACCCGAGCCCGGACTAGAAACTAAATTTAAGGTCAAAATGCCTTTTGATGCAAAAACGCCACGGTTCTGGTTCGCGTAAGCATTGTTTTTGCCAAGAATGTCTTGCTCAATTTGAACCATTCTTGCTTGGCTCATGCCGGGAGCATGGGCATGGGCGGGGCCTTTTCCATAATGATGTTGGTGAGCATCTTCATGGTTGTGTCCATGTTCGTGCGAATGGCTGTGATCATGGCTATGCTCATGCGAATGACTATGATCGCCTGAATGATTATGTGCATGTTCAAGCTCTTGACCTTCTATTTTTGCTTCCCCACTATCACAACCGCATACTGTACACATTATTCTACCTCCAATTCTTTGATTCTCATTTCTTCTCCAGATGTAACTTGTAGCTGATAACTTTCGCAATTAGAGCACTGATCGAAGCGTTGCTCTATATCGACTTGTTGGCTACATTGCATGCACCAAGCTTGGCCTGGTAGTTTAACAATTTTTAATTTTGCACCTTCGGCAACCGAGCCTCGTGTCACCGCATCGAAGCTAAAGATTAACGATTCTATCTCTACCCCAGCAAGAACACCAATTTCTAAACAAACATTTTTAACTCGGGTAAAAGCTTGTTTTTCTTTTTCCCCTTCGATGACTTGAAGGATCCCTTCACATAAGGACATCTCGTGCATTATTCAATCCTCAGTTGGTAGTCAACGCAAGGATCAATAGCATTAATAAGGAGGTGTGATAAATGACGAATTTCATCAAGATTATCCAGACTGATATTATTAAGACTTTGTTTAACTAGACCTTGCGGATGAAAGTTCCATTCGGTTGGAGCAATAATTTGATATTCGGTAATTATATTATCTACTACCTCTGCTCTATGTATCAGGCGTCCTCTAGCAGCTTCAACGATCCCCAGACCCGTCGCAGAGTGCGCTGAAAGCAGACTAGGTTTGTCAGATAGGTTGAGCAAATCATCAATTTTTTCTGGTATTGAGGATAGTTCAACCAACCTAGATACCCATCGAGTCAGCAAGCCGTTTTTATGATGGTTGAAAAGGCTTTGGATCAGAGGATGATTTATTTGCCGGCTCAACGGAGAGGTATCGTAATTTTGGCTATTCCAATCGGGTTGAGCCATAAACTGATTAACATCTTTGGATTTGAGTCGATTGGTTAATTCAAGATGATTTAGTTCTGGCAAGGCTAGGCATGTAGAAGCACATTGTTGAGAAAACTGTTTTTGTATTATTTCAGTGATTGATTTAGTTGCGATACTGTCATGCTGTTCGCACCATTTAGTCAATTGGTCGAGTTGATTAAATTTGCTCCAATTTAATACCGGAATTTTATAGATCCATTCCTTAAGATATTGCTTTAATCTTTCGAGCAAGCGGCGCATCGCGTTTTTGTCTATAGATAACTCTGAGTTTAGGCTAAACGCGTTACCGTTTTTAAACAAGGCTTGCTTGGTGAGAATTACTAATTGAGAGACAAATGGTAAGGGTAGATCTTTTTTATCTTGATGAAATAGCTCGCTCCAACCCAAAAATATTCGCAATAAATGTTCTCTTGCTGTTTCCATTAAAACAATGATCTCTCTAGCCATTTCTTTCACCGGATCAACAGCTATCTTTTGTTGACTTTCAATCGCCAGTAGCGACGCTCTAGATTGAGCCGCTGCACAAACGCTATAGACTAAAGGAACCATTTCCAAGACTTGAGAGCAACTTTTTCCTACAAATATTTGACTAACTAATAGAGGACGGCTAGAAGATATACTAATTGCTTTTGGTTTAAATAAACCAGTCGAAAAATTGATATTAATTGTTCCTTCGATACTAGTCATTGGTGTTTGCTACATTGGCTTTAAATCGTCCGGTCAAGAGCGCGCGGCGATCTAACCCTTTTGGATTAGTTATCTTTAATTCGTTGTGTAGTTTGTCTTTATCGCTAAGCGGTTGAACTGATTCGCTTGAAGAAGACTCCTCATTCTCATAGATATCCTGTTGAATTTCTCTCTCGTCTGACTGCCAAATTGCTTGAATTTCTTTTTCGTGGAGGGTTGTTTGATCAATATGCTCTTGATTCATTAGCTCTTTAATTACTTCGGTCGCTGTTTCAATAGCCGCATCGTTATCAGCAAACTCAAACATTGGTGAAAAAAGAGAGCAGCTTTGGTATTTACCTAACTCGGCTTCATAGCCAACTAGAAAGCTATAACGACCAGATGGAAAAATATGGGGAACAGATTCTAGTTCCTTTAAGTTTTCCCAAGCATCGCGGCTTTGTGGAAGAAGGATCAGATTCATAAACCAGGGCGTCACTAAAACACCAAGAAAGCAATTATCCCAAGACTGAAAACCGACAACCTTAACGGAAATATCATGGTTGCATATTGGAATGTCGAGCATACGTTGTTGATAGATCTGTTCAAAAGTTTGCTCTAACTTTTCGGATGTTTTTGAAAGGTTTATATCTTCCACCCTCAAGCCTCATTCAATACCATAAAATCAATTCGATTGCCGTCGCATTCGGGGCAAGTCCAATGATCAGGCAGTTCGGAAAATGGGGTGTTTTTGGGTATCTGCCAATAATCATCCCCTGCTTTTGGATCGTAAACATACCAACAAATTTTACATTCTAGCTTGGTATCATCTTTTAGTTTGCTTACATCGCCACCAAATGATCCAGGTATAAATTGAGACTGCATTAGTTTAGCCTTATTGGTAAATCGACAAAATTTCAACCAAACGACTTGCGCTATCTTCTATATCTTCTTGTGAAGCGCAGGCAACGGCAGGTACTTTTGCTACTTCAATCGTGTTTAGGATCAGAGTTTCTTGAGAATTAAAAAACTGAACCCACCAAACATTTTTTGTTTGGGTGCTACTTATCCGACAATTACCATAGCCTCTAGATAAAATAATGATCGGACCGATCCCTAAGCTATCTGACAAAAACATTAAATCTTCTTCGGTGTGTGGAAGTAAAGATAGGTTAATCACGTGAGCTTCTTGGTTATCATCTTGCTCGGGTAAATGATCGTTAATTTCAGCGAGTAACGGTAGAGAGTTATTTAAATTATCGGGAATTGTTAAATTATCAAGGTCGATGTTTTCTGCGGCATTAGTAAAAGTTGAATCGGTAACAATCGATGGTATCCTACCAATTTCAATGGTATCACTAACAATCTGTTTATCTTGATTAACATATTGCACTCGCCAAACACCGGCTAATACCGACTCTTGAATGAGAGCGTCAATATCTCCATTGCTTTGAACGCTAACCTCACCTTCACCTAACAACTGGTTAAAAAATTCTCTATTTTTTTCATCTAAGTCGTTTAATCCAATTATTTGAGCATCATCATTGATTTTATGATTTTGAAGTTTGCCGAGTAGAAGATCGGTTCGCTCTATCGCTTCATCTAAACCGACAATTTCATCGGCTTCTGGAATAATGGGCTGCTCGAAGGTCGTCATTCCAGAAGGCATTTTCATAAAATCCATCTCTGCGCCATCTATTTCTGCGGGTTGTGAGCCAGGGCCAACTTTGATAGGTATACTATGATCAACCATTTTTCTATCCTTCTTAATATTAATTACATTGAGTTGTGGGTTGTTTAACCGGAATGATGAAACCCGGAGCAGATCCTGCTTCGGCCAATAAAAGCTCATTAATTTTGGTTATATAATCGCCCCAATCTTGGACTCGGCTAATAACCCCTAGATATTTACCGTCCCTTAGAAATACCAGAGATGGCCATTGGCTAAAGCCAAACCGCATTTGTAGTTTCACTTGTGCACTTTGTTTTACTACTGCGGCTGAAAATCTGCCTTTATATTCACTAATTAACTCGGGCAAAATCATCGCGACATCGTCGCTTTCAGGATATCTAACAGGATTTTCTGTAAAAAAGATGACGCATTCCTTATGCGAGTTAATAAATTCATCAAAATTATCTTCATCCAAAATAGGGTAGTGATATTGTTCGATCATGTTTTCAATTAGCGGGGAGGGCATTTTATTATTCTCCGTTGTTGGATAATCTGCTTTGTTCTAGCGCAATAAGTGAAGCGGGTTTTTCAGGTTCTCTATCAACTAAGTCAGAAAATAGAGCTTCAATAGTTTGGTCGTCGAGCCCTTGAGTGCTTAAGGCGCCTTGACTTTGCATCACCAGTTCAACCGCTTGAACTGCATCGGTTATTTTTTTTGCGTTTTCTTCGCTCAGAATTTCACGAGCACTGTTTAAGAAAACCAATAACCAAGTTCCATTGGGCTGATCGCCAACTAGTAAGGTTTCAACTTCTCTTCGGTGTCCCATTCCTTCGCAAAGAGCATAGCCAAACCCTGATTCTTTGACTTGCATGGGAATGCCTATACACACTAGTACTTACCTCGATGATCGACGTCGCAACTAATCGATTTATTGGGATCCAGAGCTACCGGTTTATACTCAACATTGAAGTTTTTATCTTTTAGTACTCGCTCATCGCCAACCCGGCAGGCTTGATCTTTACTAGGTCTATGCTGCTCATAATTTTGAATACTCACTTCTTCGCCTGACAATGATTCCTCAGTGGATAACGGCTGAGCTCTTTTATGTGCGGTTATTCCAAAGTTATTTAACCAATTTAACGCCGCTTCTATTGCAGGCTGTATTTGCTGACGGGTTTTTTCTCTTAAGCTACCGCCAAAATCTTCTAGCTGCACAGGTTGTACACCGATTAACAGTAAGTGCTTAGGATATTCGCCTAACATTTCTGCCATTGCTAAAACCTCTTGAAAGCCGGTTTGATGTAGGCTCATCTTTTTGGCACCCATAAATTTAGGGACATCCTCGCCTTCTATCAACTTCATAGTGCCTGGCTCGAGGTGGTAGTCTATGGCGTCAAACACCACTAAAATATCGGCTTGTTGAACGTGATGAACAAGATAGATCCCTTGTGTTCCCCCATCCATTAATGTGACTTGCTGATCAAATTCGTAATTTTGATTAAGCGACTCAACCGCTCTAATTCCAAAGCCTTCGTCGGCCCATAAGATATTTCCAATACCAAGAATGAGTGTTTTGTTGTTCATATCCCACCTTAAAACATAATTTAGCAATAAATAATTACATATTGTATAAAAATTGTAAACTAAATATTCGTTTTTGCTTAGGTCGGAGTTTTTCTAACTGTATAGTAGCTTTACGGTTTAACGTGTTTTGGAGAGGAATAGGAAAGTAGTTAATCAGTAAAAATGAGGCGTAATTGATATAACCTTTTGTTATTTAAAGATATTTTTAATTGGCATCTTCTGTGCATATTCGATAAAAATCATAATAAAATCTTTATTTAAGGAGATAACCATGAAAGAAACATTTTATGACGTCATGCGCCGACAGGGGATTACAAGAAGAAGCTTTCTTAAGTTTTGTAGTTTAACTGCTGCTGCGATGGGGTTGGGGCCTGCATTTGCTGGAAAAATAGCACATGCGATGGAAACTAAACCGAGAATACCTGTTTTGTGGCTCCATGGCCTAGAGTGTACCTGTTGCTCAGAATCATTTATTCGTTCCGCACATCCACTTGCAAAAGACGTCATCTTATCAATGATCTCGCTCGATTACGATAGCGTGATTATGGCAGCGGCAGGACATCAGGCAGAAGAGATAGTTGATGAAGTTATAGATAAGCATAAAGGTAAATATATTCTTGCTTGCGAAGGAAACCCAGGGCTAGACGAAGGGGCAACAGGTGGTATGTCATGTATTGTTGGCGGTAAACCTTATACCGAGCAACTACGTAAAGCTGCAAAAGATGCGATGGCAATTATTTCATGGGGTTCATGTGCTTCTTGGGGTTGTGTACAAGCGGCTAAGCCGAATCCCACAGGAGCAACCCCTATCCATAAGGTACCAGATATTGGTAATGCGCCGATTATTAAAGTACCGGGTTGTCCACCAATTTCAGAAGTTATGACGGCTGTTATTACTTATTTACTGACCTTCGAGCGATTACCTTCTCTTGATAGACAGGGTCGACCAAAGATGTTTTATAGCCAAAGAATCCACGATAAATGCTATCGACGCCCACATTTTGATGCGGGACAATTTGTTGAAGAATGGGATGACGAAGGAGCGAGAAAAGGTTATTGCTTGTATAAAATGGGCTGTAAAGGACCAACTACCTACAATGCATGTTCGACTATTCGGTGGAATGGTGGACTATCATTCCCAATTCAAGCGGGTCATCCGTGTATTGGTTGTTCTGAAGATGGTTTTTGGGACAAGGGCGGCTTCTATAATCGTCTTACTAGTATTGATCAATTTGGAATTGAATCAAACGCCGATAAAGTTGGTATTGCCGCCGCAACAGTGGTTGGTGGTGCAGTCGCTGCTCACGCAGCCGTTTCCGCTCTTAAAAGAACACAACAAAAAGAGGGTCAAGAATAATGAGTAACATCAATACCCCAAATGGCTACATTTTAGATAGTACTGGACAACGAATTGTTGTCGATCCGGTGACCCGAATTGAAGGTCATATGCGTGCAGAAGTTAATATCGACGAAAATAATATCATTACTAATGCGGTTTCAAGTGGAACTGTTTGGCGTGGTCTAGAAGTCATTCTAAAAGGCCGTGACCCTCGTGATGCTTGGGCATTTGTGCAAAGAATTTGTGGCGTTTGTACGGGAACTCACGCTTTAACTTCGGTTAGAGCCGTGGAAGACGCGTTAGGCATTAATATTCCTGATAACGCTAATTCTATTCGAAATATCATGCAACTTTCGCTACAGGTTCATGATCATTTAGTTCACTTTTATCATTTGCATGCGCTCGATTGGGTTAATCCGGTTAACGCCTTGAAAGCAGATCCAAGAGCAACATCTGCATTACAGCAACAAGTTTCTCCTAATCACCCTAAATCTTCACCTGGGTATTTTAGAGATGTTCAAAATCGTTTGAAAAAGTTTGTTGAATCGGGTCAGTTAGGACCTTTCAGAAACGGTTATTGGACAAATCCTGGCTATTTATTACCACCAGAAGCCGATTTAATGGCAGTCACTCATTATTTAGAAGCACTTGATTTCCAAAAAGAGATTATGAAAACCAGAACTATTTTTGGAGGAAAAGATACTCATCCTAATTGGACAGTAGGTGGTGTGCCTTGCCCGATTAATTTAGATGATACTGGAGCTGCGAGTGCGATCAACATGGTTAGCTTAAATCAGGTTCATCAGATCTTAAAAGATACTAAAACATTTATTGATAACGTTTATATTCCAGATATTCTAGCGATTGGTCAATTTTATAAAGGTTGGTTATATGGTGGCGGATTGTCTGGTCAAAACGTGATGTCTTATGGTGATATCCCCGATAAAGCTAATGACTTTTCAACCGAAAACTTAATGATGCCACGAGGCGTTATCTTAAACGGTGATTTGAGTAAAGTTCATGAAATTGACTTAGCAGATCCTGAACAAGTACAAGAGTTTGTGCCTCATTCTTGGTACAAATATCCAAAAGGTGTTAAAGGATTACATCCATGGGATGGTATTACTGACCCAGACTTTGATGTAAGCAGTGCTAAAGGAACAAGTCATAATATCGAAGAGTTAGATGAGTCAGCGAGTTACTCTTGGATTAAAGCGCCACGTTGGCGTGGACATGCAATGGAAGTTGGTCCATTAGCTCGATATATTATTGGCTATGCAAAAGGTGATAAGGAAATCACTGAGCAAATTAATATGGTACTAAAAACCCTCGACGTTCCAGTTTCTGCTCTATTTTCAACCTTAGGCCGTACCGCGGCTCGCGGACTTGAAGCCCAATGGGCAGCCGATAAACAGCTTTACTTTTATGATAAGTTAATTGCCAACATTAAAAATGGTGATTCATCAACTCACAGCGGTGAAATGTGGGATCCATCTGAGTGGCCAGCAGAAGCGAAAGGCGTTGGATTTACCGAGGCGCCACGAGGAGCATTAGGTCACTGGATTAAAATTAAAGATACCAAAATTGATAATTATCAGTGTGTAGTACCGACTACTTGGAATGGTTCACCTCGAGACGAAGCCGGCAATATCGGAGCTTTTGAGGCTTCGTTGATGAACACTAAAGTCGGTGTTCCTGAGGAGCCGGTTGAAATATTAAGAACTATCCATAGTTTCGATCCTTGCCTTGCTTGTTCAACTCACGTGATGTCAGAAGAAGGAGAAGAGCTTGCTAAGGTAACCACTAGCCCGATTGGACTTTAATGGAGGTGAGATATGACTAAAATAACAACTCAATCACACCAAGAGCAAGCGGTGTATGTGTATGAGGCGCCAGTAAGAATATGGCATTGGATTAATGCGCTTGCAATAGTGGCTCTTTGTGTAACGGGCTATTTTATCGGTTCACCGCTCCCGACTTTATCGGGAGAAGCGAGTGATCATTATTTGATGGGCTATATCCGTTTTATTCATTTTGCTTCAGCATATATCTTTATTATTGGTTTTCTTGGGCGTATTTATTGGGCCTTTGCTGGTAACGAACATGCTAAGCAGATATTTGTTCCACCATTATTTAGCAGTGATTGGTGGGGAGGTGTCTGGCATGAAATCAAATGGTATTTGTTCATAGCAAAAGAGCCGCGCAAATATACCGGGCATAACCCTTTAGCCGTTCTCACAATGCACTTGGTTTTTGTTTGGGGCAGTGTATTTATGATTCTAACGGGAATGGCTCTTTATGGCGAAGGTACGGGATATGATAGTTGGCAATATAGCTATTTTAGCGCTTGGATAATTCCTTTGTTTGGCCAAAGTCAAGATGTTCACACGTGGCATCATCTAATAATGTGGGCTTTGATTTGCTTCATTATCATTCATTTTTATGTGGCAATACGTGAAGATATTATGTCTCGCCAGAGTATAGTAAGTTCAATGATCAGTGGTTGGAGAACTTTTAAAGATCACCGTAAAGTAGATGATGGACATTGATTGTTAGCTAACAAAACTTTGTGTACATGGATGTACGCTGAATGATCGATTTTGCTTTACCCTCGATTTTATTCAAAGAAAGATTCTAAAAACCATGCAGAAAACTCATGGCGACCTTCAAGCTTTGATTTGGTATAAATTGTAGAAGCCTGCTGTCTAACCGTTTTCTCTTTGGTATTTCTGACGACAGCAATTTCTTTAAAACTTAATCCTTTTAATAGCAACAATCCGACTTGTTGTTCGCTTTCGGTTAAATTCCAAGCGTAAAATTGTTGGTGGATCACTTGGCTATATTCTTTACGAGCTAACTCCATTTTTTTATTCATATTTAAAATGTGTTGCTGCGAGATATCTAAATTGCCCGCTAAACTTTCTAACTGCTTGCTTCGCTTTTGTATATCGAGTGTTAAATAAATTGCTCCAACCGCTGACATTAAAACGATAAAGCTCTCTTCAATGATGTGCCACATAGGTACACCTAACTTAATATCAGTCAATACATCCAATGAATTCAAAACCATAATTATAAAGAGCATGGCTGCAATAATTTTATCTTTCATTAGTTTTCCTTGTAAAACAATAAGATAAACACTATAGGGCATTTGTCCTATAGAGAGATTATATGCGCTTGATAGGCATTTGTCTGATGTTTTTTTAACCAGTATTTGATATGATTAGCTTCTTTGGTGACCATTAAACGAGAAGCTAGATAAAACGATGAAAGCCCTTTTAACAAGCCTTACTCTTACCGTTTCGATTGCTTTACTGAGCTTTTCCAGCTCAATTTTAAGTCAATCGAGTCAGAACATATCCTTAGAAGGGTTACTCGATGAAGCAGTAAAACACCAGCAAATCTCAGGTAATAACTCGTCTGAAGAGCTAATTTCCTTTAGAAGTAGAGGATGGCTTGCTACCGCACCGAGTGTCGAGCTTAGTCATTTAATGGGACAAAGTGACCGTGCCGCAGATGAAACTGAGTTAAAACTAAATTTACCGATCAATTCTAATTTTCAGCGAGAAATTAACCAGAAACTCGCGCTTATGGAACAGAAAATTAAAGTCCAGCAGCTCAAAAAACAGCGTTTGTTTTTATCGGGCTTAATTAGAGAGGCACTATGGAATCATCAATTAACACAGGCTAAACAAGAGTTTTTATACAAAAAACAAAGCACTCTAGAAATGCTGGCAAAAAACAGCAAAAAGCTTATGTTAGCGGGTGAATCATCTGAATATAACCTACTTCTGATAGAAAAAGAAATCAATCAAACCGAAATTGAACTGTTAGATAATTTACAACAATTTGATCAGTGGCTCTTTCAGTATCAAAAGGTCACTGGTCAGTTTAATATTCCCCTAGATATTACTGAAAAAGAGTTATCGGAAAAAGCATGGAATATTAATAGCCACCCAATTATCGAACTGCAAAATCTCTACTGGCAGCAGACTAAGTTTATGATGAAGATGAATAGCAGTGACGCCACACCTTGGAATATTTCCTTAACGGCTAAAAAAACTGAACAACTTAACCTTTCTGATGATCAAATCGGTATTTCAGTTGAATTACCTTTGACCTTTATCGATGCAAACTCTCAAACGCTCACTAATGAATGGAAGCAACAGAAACGCAAGTTTGACATCACTATGCAAAATAGTCGGTTGGAACTGCAAAAGCAGAAAAATCAACAGTTGAAAAATAAAGAAAGATTACTCAAAAAAGAAAAGATACTCGAAAAATCAGTTAGTTTGAGCCATGCAATCATGTCTCAAATAGATCAATTAAAAGCACAAAATGAAATAGGTCAAGCGCTCATTTTGCGTCAGGTTATTGACGCTCTTGAAACACAATATCAACTAAATATAGCTCAAATCGAACTTATGCAGAATAACTCAATGTCACGCCAGTCGGCAGGAATTTCCCTATGATCAAATATTCATTTTTAATTACTCTTTTTTCGGTTTTTTGCGTAAATATAAATGCTAAAAATATTGAGTTAGAAGCGTTAGGAAAGTTAACTCTCAAATTCCAACCAGTAGAAAATGTTAATTATGTTCCGGGTGCTAATCTTATCGGGCAAGTTGATCATATGGTTGGACATGATTACCTGTTAAATACGCCCGTTAATATTAGTAAGCTCTTATTTGTTTTAGATAACGGAAGCAAAATAAAAAAGGGTGAAGAGTTCGCAAAAATTTCTGGTCCGGATGTTCATCACTTTATGGCAGAGCTTAATGCAAAAACACAGTTACTATCTTTGGCAACAAAACGCTTGGAAAATAGCCGTCAGCTTTTTAATCAAAAGTTAATCGATGAAGATAAATGGCTTCAAATTAATAAAAACTATTTTTCTAGCCAGCTTGAATTTGAACATTTACAACATTTTGCTGAACTTATTAAAGGTGAGATTGTTGATGATACGGTTACTCTAGTATCTCCAATTGATGGCTTATATATAAAGGGTGAGCAAGAAGTTCGTTTTAACGAGGGTGATATTTTAGCGAGTTTTGTTTCAACCAAGCAGATTAAAATAAAAGCGCAGTTACCTTCTAAACAAGCAAATAATGTTGATTATTTACAGCTAGAAAATTGTCGGTTAAAAGTAGAAAACAAGGCACGAGTTTCAAGTGGTGCATTTGTTGAAGTGTGGAGTGAAATGGTAAAAGAAAATTGTCAATTGTTACTTGGAGACCGCGTAACCATAAAGCCCTTTTATAAAAAAGACGCTTACAAAATTAAAAAAGATGCAGTATTAAATTTTGAAGGTAACGATTATATTTTTCTTAAAAATAATAATCAGCTTGAGTTGATAGAAGTTGAATTATTAACTTTCCATGAAAATCATTATTTGTTTACCAGTTCAACCGATCTGAGCGAGAAGCAGATCTTGGTCTCTTCTGTCAGCGCTGTACAGGGTATTTTATTAGGCTTAGGGGGCGAATAAAATGCTGCAAGGGCTTATTCGTTTTTCACTAACTCAAAGGTTATTTGTCGGGATATTGTCTCTTGCAATTATTGCTTTTGGCACAAAAGCTTGGTTGGAGTTACCGGTTGATGCGTTTCCAGATATTTCACCTACTCAAGTAAAAATTATTTTAAAAGCTCCGGGTATGACCGCAGAAGAAATTGAATCTCAAATTACTCGGCCAATTGAAACAGAATTGCTGGGAATACCCAATCAAGAGACTTTACGTTCAACCACTAAGTATTCAATTACCGATATTACATTAGACTTCATTCAAGGCACCGATATCTATTGGGCGCGGCAGCAAGTGAACGAAAGATTGTCTAATTTATGGAGTGATTTACCCAAGGATATTAGTGGTGGCGTAGCTCCAATGAGTACTCCGCTTAGTGAAATGTTTATGTTTACGATCGAGAACCCAGCACTCTCTTTAATGGAAAGACGCCAGCTCCTAGATTGGGAAATTAGACCTCTATTAAGAACTGTTGAAGGAGTGGCAGATGTTAATGTTCTGGGGGGATACGCAAAAACTTACAGTATTTCACCCGATCCCTACCGTATGGCATCTGCCGGTATTAATTTCGCTGATCTTGAGCAAGCGATTATTAATAGCAACTTGAATGTTGGATTAGGTCGGATAGAAAAGGGTGTCGATACATTAATCATTCGCTCTGAAGGTCGAATCAATAATATTGATGAATTAAAAGAGTTGATAATTAAGGTTTCAAAAGGAAAAATCTATCGGCTACAAGATATTGGTGATGTGAGTATCGGCCATTTATCTCGTTACGGTGCGGTGACAAAAGATGGTATTGAAACGACTCAAGCGTTAATCATAGCTCTAAAGAATGCGAACGCTTCGAACGTAGTTGCGGGAATAAAAGAAAAACTTGAATCAATTACTCCTACCTTGCCTAATGGGACAGAAATCAATATTTTCTATGACCGAGCATCTCTTATTGATACTGCGATAGGCACTATTTCAAACGCACTGGTTCAGGCTGTTATTTTAGTTATTATTTTATTATCAATTTTTCTTGGAAATATTCGATCCGCAATTGTAGTTTCGGTATCTTTACCTTTATCAGCGTTATGTACTTTTATTTTAATGTCTAAAATGGGAATTACTGCCAACCTAATGAGTCTTGGCGGAATTGTTATTGCAATTGGAATGATTGTCGACTCTTCTGTTGTTGTAGTTGAAAATATTGTTAATCAGCTTGGCAAGAAATCAAACTTGCCAAGGTTGCATATTATTTATCGTGCGGCTAAAGAAGTCGCTGTGCCGGTAGTATCAGGAACCTTGATTGTAATCATTGTTTTTTCTCCTTTGTTAACTCTTTCGGGATTAGAAGGAAAGCTATTTACTCCTGTGGCTTTGACGATTGTGTTCGCAATGTTTTCGGCACTTATTTTATCCTTAACTTTGGTACCAATGATTTCATCATTAGTTATTAATGAAAATTCTGGAAAGGAACCTAAGCTAATTACTTGGTTACAAAGTCATTATCTTTCTAGCTTAAAGTTGGTACTTAAAAAACCTAAAACCTATGTGATTGCAGCTTTTAGTTTATTAGCTATAAGTGTGATTTTGTTTTCTTTGGTTGGTCGAACTTTTATGCCAACTCTAGATGAAGGAGATATCATTGTTCAATTAGAAAAGTCACCTAGTATCTCATTAAATTCTTCTCATCAATTAGATAGTCAAATTGAAATAGCCTTGTTAAAAGAGATACCCGAAATAAAACAAATAGTTGCTCGTGCGGGCTCTGATGAAATTGGTCTTGATCCAATGGGATTAAATGAAACGGATGTGTTTATGGAGCTTGCACCAAGATCGGATTGGCGTTTTAATTCCAAAACCGAATTAATTTCTGAAATTCGCTCGGTACTAGAAGAATATCCGGGTATTAGTTTTGGTTTTACTCAGCCAATTCAAATGCGAGTTTCTGAGATGTTAACAGGTAGTACTGGTGATGTGTCGATTAAGATATTTGGTGATGATATTCATAAACTTTCAACATTGGCTGAAAAAATTTCTAATATTACAAATCAAGTAGCAGGAAGTGTTGACGTTCAAACTTCAATTATTGAAGGTGGCCAGTTTGTTAATATAAAACTAAAAAAAGAAATTGCATTAGAGTATAAAATGAATGTTGCTGAGTTCTCCCGTTATTTAAAATCTCAACTTGAAGGGGTTGCAATATCTGAAATAATTCAGGGAAAGGTCAAAACGCCTTTAGTGATTTCGTCTAAAAAAAGTAGTGAAGAAAGTATCGCCAGTTTAAACGATTTAAAAAACAGAATTTTAGTGATGCCAGATAGTAGCCTTAAGCCATTACACCATATTGCCGATATTTCTTTTAAACAAGGACCGCTGTTAATCGAGCGAGAAAGTGGTGCGCGTTTTTCAGTAGTTACTACTAACGTCATTGACAGAGATATTGTAGGTTTTGTGGAAGAGCTTGAAGCCAAAATTGCAAGCGAAATCCTTTTACCGGTTGGCTATACCTTAGTGTATGGAGGTGAATTTGAAAACCAAAAGCGTGCAATGGCAAATTTATTAATGGTTGTTCCAGTAGCTTTGGTTTTAATTCTAATTATATTATTTACTACTTTTCGCTCACTTGCCAAAGCGGGACTTATTTTAGCAAATATACCTTTTGCTGTTATGGGAGGAATTATTGCTCTTTTTCTTAGCGGTCAATATATATCGGTTCCGGCCTCGGTTGGTTTTATTGCGTTACTTGGAGTAGCCGTTTTAAATGGTGTTGTTATGTTAAGCTATTTTGAACAAATAAAATTAACCTCTGCAAATCTTTTTGAGCGAATAACCGATGGCTCAATCAGACGATTAAGGCCAGTATTAATGACCGCAACTACAGCAATGTTTGGATTATTACCCTTAGTATTTGCAACAGGCCCCGGTGCAGAAATACAAAAACCTTTAGCAATTGTTGTAATTGGCGGTTTGTTGACCTCCACCGTAACCACACTCTATTTGTTACCTTTATTTTATCGAGTTTTGGAGAGTCGCAATGCCAACAAGTAATCAGATGCTCAGCCTTATTGTTCCTGACGAACTAAAAGATGATGTGGTTGACCAATTAATGACTCTTGAATGTATTTCGGGATTTAATCTTGATCGAATGAAAGGTTATAGCAAAGCGCATAGTCACTTTAATATTAACGAACAGGTTGAAGGCTATAGAGCATTAAATCGGTTTGAAATTATTCATTCGAACGCTGATGAAGATCTTATTCTCTTATCTTTAAAAGAAATTTGTCACACTGCTCAGGTAAGATATTGGATATCTCCTATTACATCGAGTGGCCACTTTTGAATTGCGCAAGCGAAAAGAGTAGTATTCTCATAACGAATTATTTTATGTTCAATAAATGCTTAGCATAGACACTTCTGATGCTTATAGGACTACCTAGATATGAAATTTATAAAACTCTTCTCCGTAGCTATTATCGCAAGCTATATTTTTCTTTATGTAAACGCTCAAGAACAAAAATCCGTGCAGGCAACTATTTCAGCACCAAGCAATGATCTTAAAACCATTATGAATGGTTTGCTTGAGGATACAAAACTATTAACTGAAGGAATTTTCTTAGAAGACTTTGCCAAAATAGAATTAGCCGCCAATAACATTGCCAATCACCCTAAACCATCTCCTGAAACTCTAAAGAAAGTAAAAGCTAATTTGGTTGAGGAAATGGGGGTTTTTAAAGGCTTTGATATGGAGGTGCATAATGCCGCATTGGAAATAGCTATGTCGGCATCAAATGAAGATTTGACTAGAGTTGTTAGCCTTTATCACCAGGTGATAGATGGATGCCAATCCTGTCATAACCAATATAAAAACAGAATTTCAAAGATTTTAAAGGCAAATTAAAATTCTTTAATTCCTGACTCGGTGGCTAATATTAAGTGATCCGCCCGACGCTGGGCAAAAAGACCGTTGGTTACGACACCTGTAATTTGATTTATTTTTGATTCTAAAATCTTCGCTTGGGTAATTTCTAGATTATGAAGATCTAAAATCACATTGCCGTTATCTGTAATAAAATTATGTCTGTAAACAGGATCGCCTCCTAATTTAACTAATTCTCTGGCAACATAGCTTCGCGCCATCGGCAACACCTCAATTGGCAAGGGAAAATCACCCAGCACTTTTACGTATTTTGATTCGTCAGCAATGCAGATAAATTTTCCAGCTACCGCAGCTATGATTTTTTCTCGGCTGAGTGCGCCACCGCCACCTTTTATTAATTCTAACTGATGATTTGATTCGTCAGCACCGTCGATATAAACCGGGATATCTTCAGCATTGTTTAAGTCGATTACCTCAATTCCTAGGGCTTCAAGCTTTTTAGTAGACGCAATTGAACTGGAAACCGCCCCTTTTATTTGATGTTTATGATCTTTTAGTAAATCAATAAAACAATTAACGGTCGATCCAGTTCCAATACCGATAATTTCTCCATCTTGGACATACTTTAAGGCTGCTTTTGCGGCTTCAATTTTAAGTTCAAGTTGCTTATCCATGGGTTCTTGCTCATTTAGTTTGAATAGTAGTATTAAACCATTATTTTAAAACTAGATCATTCTGTTAGTGTTCTTTTAGCGATAGATTTAAAGCTTAAACAGGTCATTTTAGGCTAAATTTCAAATATATTGTGACTTGAGTAGAATTTAACCACTTTTTTATTGCGGACTATTGATACCCAGCTAGAATAATAGTATTGTTGCTGACCCTATCGACCTTGGCATGGCTTAAGTCGTAGGCGCAAGGATGCCAATTTCTTGGCTAGGGACTCCAGCAAATAATAAAAAATATGCTGTTTAGCATGAATATTGGAGAACCAAAAAATGAAGCGTAAACCAGATATATTAGTTGTTCTGGCGGCGTTATTAGGTTTAGGTATGATTTTATCAAGTTTTAGCGGTGCAAATGCTGTTGATATAGAAGTTGATACACAAATTACTAGAGCAAGATAACGTTCAGAAGTGACCATATAGAAGTGGTTAGTAGTATTTAGGACAAGACATATAAATTTATAATCTAGCCTCCAGTGCGGAGGCTTTTTTATGCTATCTAAAAACGATAAAACCTTTCATTGGTGCAGACAGCATCTAAGGGCAAATCCCACGGATCGCTCGGTAAGTCTTTTATTAATTGATGTGAATAGGCTAGGCCAACAGAGATTGGCCGCTTTTTTTGTTTTCTAAGATGAGCAAAAGTCGCATCGTAATATCCAGAACCCATACCCAGCCGGTTTCCACTGTTATCAAAAGCAACCAATGGTAAAAGCACCAAATCAATCTGCGATGGTGCGATAGCTTTATTTACCGGTAAGTCAACTTCAGGAATGCCGTAACGATTTTTGCTCATTTGAGAGGATAATTCATAAGGCATAAACCATAACCGATTTGGTTTAAAAGGCCTTAGCTTAGGGAGATAGCAAGATTTATTCTGAGAAAATAGCGTTTGAATAATTGGTTTAGTCGATATTTCACCATCAAAAGACAAAAAACAAGCAATATGCTTTGCTTGATTGAATAGTGCTTGCTGGCTGAGGAGCTCGATTAATTGGTTAGCGGCCTGATTTTGATATTCTGAACTAAGGCTATTTCTATCTGCGCGGATTTTTTGACGTATTTTTGATTTTAGCTGTTTGTTGTTTAATTCTTTAGGCATACCAGCATTCAACACCTTTTCTATTGCATTGATGGTGTCTTCGATTTTTGATTCAACTAGACCATCTGGGTGCGGAGAAGAAAACGTCCCTTTATCATTATCGAAGTACTGACCCGAATAGTTTTTAAGATCTTCCCTAATAGCCATACGAATTAATATTTTCGCGCCAATATTAATATCTTTACCAGCAACACCAAATCCTTCCTTCACCATTTTGCTCGCAAGTAGAGAACCTGGATTCACGGCCACCATCAATGGGCCTGTTCCTTCAAGTTTTTTAGCTAATGATTGGGTCCACATGGTGATAGCTAATTTACTTTGTGCATAGGCTTCCATATCAGTAAGTCGCACTTTACCAAGAAGCGCTTGTGTATCAACCGGCGCTTGAGCCGCAGAAGAAAGATTTACTACCCTACTTGTGCTATTAAATAATGGCATCAATGCTTTTGTTAATAAATAAGGTGCAATTGTGTTGACGACAAAACGTAGGTCAAGCCCATCTTGTGTAATCGGTTGGCTTACTTTAAAAACGCCCGCATTATTGATTAGTACATCTAACTTGGTGTGTTCTGATTTAATTGTTTCAGCCAAAGCTTTTACTTCTGAAATGACAGATAGATCGGCTTTGTAAGTTTTTATCTCACTGACATTGGATATTGCGGTTAGCTCTTTTTTGACTTTATCTAACTTCTCTGGACTGCGACCATGTATCAATAAAGAATGACCTTCTGAAGCCAAAAGTTTAGCGGTTACTAAACCAATGCCGTCGGTAGCGCCGGTGATTAGAATGGTTTTTATCATCAGGCATTCCTTTTAATAATTAAAATAGCTATACCACTAAATTCAAAGTCTAGTTTATATCTTGACGATTATTTTGGAGAGACTCCCTATTGGGAACAGTAGATAAGTCTACCCACCTTGCCGTTTGCTGGTCTCGCCCATGAACCCGAAGGTTCAGGTGGGAATTCCGTGACTTAATTTAGGCTTTCCGCACCAAGTGAAACACTTGCTCGGACGTGCACACCAAAAATCAACAAGAACACCCTGGGATGAGATTATCGGCTCAAGGACTACAACAGCTTGGCGAACAAGGCAGGCAGAGATTGGATTATAACCCTAGCTTCATACTAGACCTAGTAAATTCTGTTAGAAAGCTAGTTGATAAAGTCTATCTCATATAGATCTATGGATGTCCCCATTTGTCTGAAATTCTAAAATTGTGGAGTAAGAAGCAGAAGCTAGATTACTTTTCGCGCCACCTACCAGCACGCAATCTATTCCGGCTGCTTGCGAACCTCCCAGATCTCGCCTTATAGAGTCGCCAACCACTAAACATCTATCTTTAGATACCCCTAACTCCTGAACCACTAATTCAAACGGCTTCGCCGATGGCTTGACCATTCCGTGATCAGACGAGAACGAATAAGCTGAGAATAACGCCCATAGGCCCAGCTTTTTGAAAGTATTAACCCACATATCCTTAGGTGCCCAGATATCTATGACTACGGATAGAGTAAACCTTTCATAAAGTTTATTTAGAACTGATACATACTCGCTAGGGATATGTCCATGTTCATGAAAAGAAAATGTTTCAATTATTTTTTCCTTTTCTTGGGTATTTAGGTCGTTTTTATAATTGACGTCGATTGCTTCCCTAAGGGATGGGAAGCAGTGCCTATACTCCTCAGAGTGGTATCTCACATCCAAATAGGCATAGACTCTTTCAATTATTTCTTTAACTAATTCTTGAGGAAGCTTTCCTCCAATAGACTTATAGTAATCAGAATAATCTTCATTATCTCCAAATCTATCTTCCCCAAACATGAAAGTACTATTCATATCTAACAGAAGAACATCTTTATTATTGAACATTACTCATAACCTTTCTTGCATCTAACGCCTTGCTCAGCGGCGTTTTGTAGCGGTGAGAGGCTTGTGCTAGGCTCTTTTAGCACAAACGAGCACCGCGGAAAAACGTCCGAGTTAATTGCTTTTGTTAGGCTTGAATTACGATGCCCACTTCATTTCAAGCTTGCGATGATGGACAGCACAATCTCGCAGATAAAGATTAATTAGTGTTTGATATGGTATCCCGGACTCTTCCGATAATGACTTGAAATATTCAACGGAATCACAATCGAGCCGAATAGTAACAGGTTGTTTGAGATACTTTATGTATGGATTTCTTCTGCCTTTCATTTTTGAAAAATCGTAGTGTTTCTTCATCATCGTTCACTCCAATAAGCCTGTTCTTCGTCTTTATCTGCTTTTCTAGCAGAAATAATCCTGACGAGTGTCTCTTCTTCTCGGAAGCAGTGGCACACAACAATAGTTTTTGATTTAAAGCTAGTACCAAGCAATATAAACCGGTCTTCACTTTCCGAGTGGTCTGGATCGAAAAACTGAATGGCATACTCATCATAAAACACGGTCTTCGCTTCTTCGAAAGTAACGCCATGCTTTTTGGAGTTGCTCTTATCCTTCTTCGTATCCCATTCAAACTTTATCTGATTCATACATACAGTGTATGTAATATTTTCGAATTGTCAAGATTCACGAAAATTTGACGAAAGCCTAACGCTCACCTCATTAGAGGCGAGTCTTTTCCGCCGCCTAATGCAGGTACTTGTTAACTGCTGTGATTATTGCCATTGAAGCTTCAAGTCTCGATGAGATTGAGCGCAATCTCGAAGATATAAATTGATGAGACCTTGATAAGGAAGTCCTTTGTCTTCAGCCATATTTTTAAAATATTCAATTGTATCTTCATCTAAACGAATGGTTATTTGTTTCTTAAGCTTTTGGGCATAAGGATTTGAAACAGATTTAGAAAAATCATAATTTTTACGCATGTCGGTAACCCTCATAGATATTGCGTTCTTGCTTATCTGCTTTTCGAGCTGAAATTATACGAATTGAATCATTATTTCTAACACAATGGCAAACTACCAATAAACGCGAGTGAATGCTTGTTCCAAGAAGAATAAATCGGTCTTCTTCATCGGAGTGATCAGGGTCATGAATTAATCGGGCAAACTGATCTGTAAATACCGTTTTAGCCTCGTCAAAGGATATTCCATGCTTCTTTTCATTCAAAGCATTCTTGTTGGTGTCCCACTCAAAGGATAAACTATTCATAATTATATTATACCTACAATGTAATTATAGTCAATTTAGGATGAATAGGAGGCAGTTAACGCTTGCGTAATTCGAGAGGCGTATTTTTCGCCGAATCGAATTCATGCTCTGGTTATGTTTTTGGTTAAAATAATTGCAGTTCATCATATGGACTTATTTTTAGTGATTCAAGTCTATCGTTTAGATTTCCGACATGGATTTCTAATTTGTGTCCATCAGGATCTAATATATAAAAAGATTCCCCTTCACTTTCATTCTGTTTCCAAACGTCAACGTTAGCATCAATTAATTTTGATTTTAACAGTGGGAAATTTTCTTCGGATATATTAAATGCGATGTGACTATAGTCCTTGCTTGGAATACTGTCATCACACGATAAACAAAACCAAAGTTCACCAACAATTAAATATGCACCATTATTCCATTTTGCTTTTGGAGTCATTCCAAGTAAGTCTGTGTAAAAACTAAAGGACTGCTCCAAATCCCTTACTGCTAAAGTAATGTGGTTTAAACCGTCTAACATTAAGCTTCCTTAGCAAACATAACGCCTCAAACAGTAGTTTATCTACTGCTTTGACTTGTTACGTGGTATATGCCACAGATTTAATATGCTTACCTATAAAGATAAACATAAGAATATTTAGGCAAATAAACATCGCAGAGCCTAACCAAGGAAACATATTATACGCCTCTCCACCAGTTGCTAGGTCTACAAGATATGGCAACCCAAGCATTAGAATAGCAAACTTGATTCCAACGACTACTGAAAGCGAAAAATAGCGATGAAAAAACTGCTCTCCCTTTGTTGCCCCATTACACCAAAAAATATACAACACACCAAAAAAAGTTAATGCTAAGGCACCAACAACATTAGTTTTTACCCAGACATTAGGCTCTTGCCCATTTAAACCAAGGTATCCAAAAGTAAACCCAATATAGTCATAAATTAAAGTGGCAAAAAAATAAATAAATGCATGCCCCTCCGATAGGGATTTATTATTGAGTTTTTCTTTTAGTTTTGTTGTATTCCAGATTGTTATCATATTTCTTCCTTTGACACGTAACGCTTAGCTCACCTGCACGCTGGCTGTGCGGTGAGATGGTTTAAATAAATTAACGCGCAAGGCTCTGTAAAAAAGTACGCGGTAAGCGTGTCAGAGTGGAGCGCCTTGATACTCATTGAACCTACTCCCTAACATTCCGAGTTTTCGGTATGCTTAAGGTGACAAAACCAACAGGAGCAGCCCAATGAACTTTTATAATAACATTCATGAATATTACTGTGGAAT
>Ga0316204_10003086_pt1 | contig 34852 bp, 48 predicted proteins | sample 6monrhotite_MG_2_FD_205661 | JGI IMG/M metagenome (GOLD analysis project Ga0316204, IMG submission 205661) | Microbial mat bacterial communities from mineral coupon in-situ incubated in ocean water Damariscotta River, Maine, United States -... | ecosystem: Environmental > Aquatic > Marine >... | reverse complement strand
CTTGCTAATTCTCGTGCAAGTTCATCTGGCTTGTAGTTAGTTAGCCCACTCTCGCTATTAAAAATCCTATCATTCCATGCCTCAAAATAAGTGACATCAACACCATATCTATTTTCCATCACTTCACGCCCCTAATAATATTAGCGAATTTTTCAATAGATTCTCTAAAGGCCATTAATTCCTCACTTTGAAACCCTGACTGTGCATCACTCCAATACATAGCAGCTAATTCGCTTTCATGAATGAATTTCTCAATCTCCTGGATCAAAGCCTCTTTGTCTGCTGAAAGTAACTCTCCTAGTTTTTCATTGATACCAGCAATATTTGCTCTTGCTAATGCCTTCTCATAAGCTTCACTCATCGCTATTCACCCTCTTGGCTTATACGCTGTTTTAATAAAACTATTTCATCTACAGCGACATATAAAGGAACCCACCAGCGATATACTCCATCTGCATTAGGGTCGCGTGATTCTTTATTCAACATATCAACAACATCATCCAGTAACTCAATCTGCTTTTGTTTGAGTTCGGCTTCATGCTCAACAACAAGGTCATGGTTAGCCTTACGCAACATCTTTGCATCAGCAGGAGTACAGCCTTCTGGTATATCGTTAAGACTTATGCTGGTTTCAGCTAAGAGGTATTTCTTACTACCTTTAGTCTCATATTCTTCAGCAATAAACTTTCTAGGTATATTGTAATCAGGAACATAAGATTCAACATATAAAACCTCTGGCATATCTTTACTGTCTGTCATGTTATTCATTGGGTTTGTCCTTTGGTTCATCAATAGTTAGCTCGTTGAGGTAATAATGCCCACACCACTGATTATCAAAACTGACTTCATATTTTCTGGTGTTATTGTCATATGACTCTATAACGCAGGGTCTACCATAAGTAATTGCATTTTTATTACTAACAACTGCGCCCTTATTTATAAACTTACTCACATCCACACCTCATAAATAATCATTGAAAGTAAACCCGTTATCCCTATAGCGCCAATAGCAGCTATGTAAGGGAGTAGGGTACAGTTAATCTCTTGCGCCGGCATCCTTGGAACAGGACCGACGACTTCCCAACTATTCACCACCGGCATGGGCGTCCGGCTCAATCACCTGCGAGGGCTTGGTGTCTCTTTTTCGGCTAAAGCTAATCGCTCTATCCAGGAACCAGCAAAATTTATTATGGCTCGCGTCTCTAGACATGGTGCCGAAATTAACTAAAGCCAGCTCAATCAAATGGCCTGCTGCTTGTTGATCATCTTGGGATAGGGGCATTTGCAAACATCCTCATGGCGTCTTCTGCTTTTTTCTGGGCTTCAGCTTTTTTGCGTCGATTTTTTGATCGGGTTTTTTTTGCTTTATCGGCCGCTTCAGCTAGATTTTTAGCGCGTTTTAAATTGCCGTAAGCAACTCGCGCCGGGCCATCCATCATCGCCTCGTCCCACTCTATAACGCCGTTTGAGGCCTTTGAAACACGATCACGCAACGAGCCAGGCGCAATATCGAGAAGCATGGCCCACTGATCCAAGGTTTTCTCTTCGCCGTTATAAGTGATTGTCATCGGCTGAGATTTTCCAGCACCGTCCCAACCCTTGCCTTTTTTAAATGAGTTTTTCATATTTTAAATACTCCAAAACGAGACTCGGCCTTGGTGGTAATTGCCGCATCCAGCAAGTCCTCACGCGCCGCGTCATTTTTATCTGGATACATGAGCTTTGCAGCATTCTCGACTGCGGACGCCGGGAACTTCATCGCCTTAAGCAAGGACCGTGTTTCGGCATGATCGGCATCGTCAGCAAACCAGTTATCCATTAACAGCTGAGGCGCGTCTGGCGTGGTTATTTTTTTGGTCTGCGTTCGATACCCAACATAGCCCTGCTCAACCGGGAACTTATTGTCGACCGCTTTCGGCTTAAGCGTTTTAATCAAGTCCGCACGAACCGCTTCAAGCGCAGCCAGCTGAGTAGCCAGATCGCCCCCATTACCATTCGCGCAGGACATACAGTCATCACAGGACAATGTATACAGACAAGACAAGCAGCCAGCACCTGGACGAGATTCTCGGGTCGCGTCTGCAGCTTTGCAAGCCTGTAGAATATCTCGCTCCCACAGTTTTATAAGCTCGCGCCCAGCATCATCCATCATGATCACCTTTTCAAATGACTGGCCTGTCCGCAAATTAGTTACTTCAAGCTTAATCGCTGCATAGTCTGGATAATGAAGGTGCGCCATAACAGCCTGACCCTTGCGCTGCAAGGTATCCAGCTCGGATTCATTGGTCGGCCAGGCTGACTTGTAATCACGCACGCAAACAGCGTCAACATTAAAATCCTCGTCTCCCACCGTCTCAAAATAAATAAGATCAGTAATAGCGCGAAAACGACAATTTTCTGCATCATACTCACACGGCACACCAGCGGCCGACATACCAAGGCCTATCTCATAACAAGCATGATCAGGTAGCTCGTTCCATTGAAGCCATTCAAGAGCGATGTCCCTGCCTTCCTGAGCGTGACTGGGAGCCATAGGAGGCTCGTGGCGACCATTATACGAGCGACCCTTAGTAATGAGCTCATCAACCACGGCATGCGCGACCTTGAGCTGCGCTGCTTCAGTTCGGGCCTCTTTTTCACCAATTACCTGGAGCACAGCATGCGCCGCAATACCTGTGTTAAAAAAATCATTATCAGCCGGCGTTTGGTTTTCATAATGCCCAAGGGCAGCCGGACAATTTGAATTAAACATTTTTAAAATAGTAGAGCTGTATTTATTCACGAATCACCCCCAGTGGCTGGCACAGAGATCGACTTCACGTCCTCATACTCCAAGTCCACATCACCGGCCATATCCGGCAGACTGATCGCGGGAGTCTGTGAATTAATCAACGCAATATCACCACGTTGACGCATAAAGAAAGCAACCGGGTCCTCTTCTGGCGAAATATGCACTACAGGGAATTTTGACTTAGCTGAAGGCTTGGTTTGATATTGCAGAGTCAACACAAACGGGAACCCGAACAGCGAATAGGACGTCATACCGAGCTGCCTGGCCGTCTGGTCGATGTACTCAAAAAAGCCAAGTATATTGCCTACCGTATTCCATGAGCCCGTCGTAAACTTAACCAGCGGCGTCGGCAGCGCAACCCCGTCCTGCCAGCGCAGACGAAAGAGAAACTGTGCCCATGGTTTGCATTTTGGTGGCGTGCCCTGACGGTACTCGCATCGCTCATGTGGGCATTTTATTTCCATGAAATCATCAGGGCCGGGACCTTCCCAGCGCGTCGCATGAACGCCGTCACCAACACAAGCCGGGCGTTTATCAGGATGCGCTCCACGCAATACCTGCGCTTTAAGATGGTGCTTAAAACACTCATCTCTCGCGCTGTGCACTAAATTCCCGCGTAATATTTTACGCTTATCCACTGCGGCCGAATTGAATGCTGAAAACCCAGGATGCAAGTGACGAACGCCGCTCTCTTCTCGTGGGTTAACGATATGCCAGCGATCTGTCTCTGTTGGGAATCCGCGCTGCTTATCCTTGACGCCTATCGATACGACAGCGCCTACCGGCTCGCGGCCGTTTAAATCTTTAATGGACATTTGCTTTCCCCTCTTTTATGTGTGATACCCATCTGTCGCACGCCCCATCATATCCCCACGATATAACCGGCGCATGGTGGTATAGATACGAGGCATAAACATGCAAAAGCATCATGTTTTTACTATCGGCATTCATGATGGCGCCTCTTAAATTTCCATCAATAACATATGATAAAAAATGACCAGGCCGGATGCCGTCCTCTAAGTAGCCAGCCAAGCCGTGAACCATGTGATCAGGTATTTTTGAACCCAAAAACACATAATTAGATACATGCTTCACTCTGTCTTCGAAACTCATGACACCCTCCGGTAAACTTCACCATAAACATACTTGATGCCGTCGAAAACAAACCCGTCATTGCAAGCAGAATCGACGGTGATCTCATACGAGGTTTTTTTATTGGAAACCTGCAGGCGCTTAAGCTGCTTGTGTGGATTAAACGCCTTCACCAGTTTAATAGTGACATCAAGCAGACTGTCAGCATTTGCCGCATAGGGTAAATACACACGGTTTAAGCCGTTTTGAAATACAAAAACCTTAATCTTTTTCATTTCCAGCCTCCATCGAAATAGGGTTTTCTAAATAAGCCGTTTCAGATGCATATTCGAGCGCAGGGCGCATCTTGTTTTTAAGCTCACGAACAAACTCAATAGGCGCATCAACCGTAATATGCAGGGTGGCCGAACCAAGGGTCGGATATTCCTGATGATCGATTGATAGCGCGATTTTATGTTGTGACATGTTATACCTCGCAGGTTATTTATAATGTTCCTGCAGCTCTGACAAACAATAATCAGAGCACACAGGGTGGGCATGTGGATGAGCTACCGATATCAATAACGGCGCACGACACATCCAGCAATGCAGATACTGCCCATGCTGGACAGATTCAACGGCAGACGGATGAAACAACTCGTTCCTGCCAGAATTAGGATTTTTAAGGATCACGCCACCGTGAGCATTACGACCGACTACGCGGCAGATTTGGCCCACGTTTTTGATGCGTAGATATTCAGGCATTAGCTGATTACCAGGAAGCGAGAGCTAAAGCACAGATGATGAGCGACACGCAGATGATGCAGATACATGGAGCGATCACAGTGACCAGACAGCCAGTCACAACGTGCATACTTTGCAAGATTGATGGCAGCACGTATACGGTTAGTTTGTTTGATAGGAAAAGTCATTTTTAAACCCTCGCTAATTGATTGATGTAGCAATAATACCGTAATCGGGACAGAGGTCAAGCATTATATTCCCGAAAACGGGATAAACTTCTGGTAATCGGGACAACAGGCAGGCAGTATGTGTCTCAGGAGGTATATAACCCGTGAAGAAAGTAAACTGGAACAACCTGATTAAGCAAATCAGTACATCTGAATATAACGACAAGGACCAGCAAATTTGGACCTATCGTGACATAGCTGCTTATCTTGAGCTGGAAGGCGTTACGCCCTGCAGCAAAACCACTATTGGGCGCCTGGCAACAGATCCCAATGCAAACCCGAAGTTTGATATGGGAATGGCCCTGATCGAACTACACCGTGCAGTAACCACTAAGGAGGCTTAAGCCGTGGATCTACAACTAGACAATGATATGACCCTAAAAAACATCAACAATAGAATTGAGCACCATGGCGACGACCGCGTCACCGCTGTGGATTTGACCGTCGAAGGCATTATTAAAGCAGACTTACTGGACCAGGCGATGCTAGATGGTAACGCCCTGAGCAAAGCATTTTGGACAAAAGACGGTAATCCGAAATATCCGCAACTGGGCGAGCAAACCATCACTATCGTCTACGATGAGCACAAAGCAAAAATCGGCTTATCAGGCTTTGACGACGAGCTACCCATGATTGACCTGGACGACGTCACCATTGATAAAATTAAATTCACACCGATGAATGCCGATATGGCTAAGGTGAAAATGCGGATCCGATGCGAGATAAAAGGCAAGACCATCGGCGAGATGATCGACAAATATTTGGGAGAGTTGATACAGATCAAAACGGAGGCGGTGAACACACCTCTCGAACTCGACGAATAGTCAACCGATCTGGCTGCTTCAGTATTTTTTTATTATCACGCTGAGGCAGCCACATCTCCCTTAATTCCTTCTCATATAGCTCATACAGCTCATCCCTATATTTTTCTGATGCCAAATAGCACCGAATCATGCCTCCACTAATACGAGGCCCGCGCTCCTGCCTATTGCTATTTATTTGATTGTCATCAACAAAAGCATCAGCGGCCTGTAAACAGTCCTGAATGCATTTATTATAATTATCCACGTCACAGCCCTTACGAGCCGGGAAAACCACGGTCCAGAACATCAGCGGCCCATCAAAGCACATCGCGCCCTTGGACCTCGCTGTCAGCCAGAACTGTTCGGTAAACATTTTTTTATATTTTTTGAACTGTGGCGATTTGCCGATGCTTGAGCGTTTTCCCATCTTGACCGTGATATTACAAGCATTTAATGAAGGAGGTAGCGGTGCGTCGAACACCAGGAAATCACACGTATCAGTCATAAGTAATCCCATAAAAAGGACCCAGGCTCCCTGCCAGGTCAATGTCTCACGTTTCCATGGCGAATAATATCCCATGAATGGGACAAAAGCAATGGACAAACGACAGAAACGGGACTAATATTGATTTTGCAGGCTTATGTTGGACTGATCCCCAACGGAGAACGTTACCTCTCGACGCTGCTTGCACCCTTTAACGAGAGCACTATCTAGAGAGTTCAATATGACAACTGAACCTAATAAGACACAATCAATAGCTGGGCACATTAATGAAAAATATGGACTAAGACGGCTTGGATTTATTGTCGTTATGGAGTCACATCACAGAAAATATGGACGCCTACCAATATGCCCAGATGAGCTGAATCGAGTGTGTGAATCACAGCTCAGTATTGACCGATTTTACAAGTATTTGAACTGGTATAAATCGATCGCTAAGCAATGGGGATTACCAATATGAGAGCATGGTTTCCATTCTACCCAGGCGATTACCTGAGAGATACGGCCATGCTCGAACCAGAGGAGCACGGAGTATATTTATTATTGATGTTTGAATACTACTCAACAGGAAAACCAATACCCGATGACAGATTCGCAATTTCCAAGATTTGCCGAATACCTCCACAAAAAGCCCAGAAAAACCTAGAGAAAATCGCTAGGTTTTTCGAAAGAAAAGATGGATTTTTATATCATGACAAAATAGAGCGCGAACTAGCTAAGTCACTGGAGCTGCACGAAAAACTGTCAAAAGCAGGGAAAAAAGGTGGTAAAAAAAGCCAAGCCCAGGCTCAAGCTAGACCACAACCACAACCACAACCACATAAAGATAATAAACATATATGCAACATTCCTGAAAATCAGGATGCTGAAAACAGCACCCCTGAACAAGTAAAAAACAAGCCGAAAAGAACGACGATACCCTACCAGCAAATTATCGATCTTTACCACGAACTACTCCCAGAACTGCCTCGATGTGAAGTCATCACAACGAAGCGTAAAGGACAAATCGGAGCCAGACATCGTGACCTCGATGGCAGCCTCAAAAAATGGAGTAATTTTTTCAAATACATCAGACTTTCAGACTTTCTGATGGGTAAGACACCACCATCACAAGGTCACAAACAATTCAAAGCCAACATCGAGTGGGTGACCAACGAAAGCAACTTTGCAAAAATATCCGAGGAGCAATACCACGATGCCTAATTTTGACGACGAACCAAACCTCAGCAAACCAAAGCAAACCGGGACACTGCCACCGATGAAATCCATCGATGCGCTAGAAATTGAAATAACCAATACCCGACTTGGCGATCGAAGCAAGCACATGCCAGACCTACCAATCAAATCAGCACGCTGGTGGATTGATATGCAGGAACGACCTAACAGAACAGAGCGCCCCATCCAGGTCGGAACAAAAAACGGTACCCGATGGAACACCCCATACACCGACAGGCTTATACAAACCTATCGTGCTTTTATTAAACTTAGTCACGAAGACCAGCAATTAATTATCAGCTGCCATGAGGACGGCGTGTACTGGAGAGGCGACGACATAGAAACCTTCTACCGGGCCGAGCACAGCGTGTACAACGAAACCATGAAAATGCAGGACATGGGCGTCGAAGCATACAAGCGCAAAGTCAGACCCAGCATCAAAGCGGCACTGAAAGGGATCAGCAAAACAGACGTGGAACAACCAGCGGAGGAGAAACAACCTGAACCACTACCCGATGTCCTGCAGGCAGGTCAAACTGAACTTGAACAACAAACAAAACTATATGGGAGCGATAAATGAACAACTCACGACCCAACATCATCAACATGGAAGCAGCAAAGCAACGACAAAAAGACCAGAAGCTACTCCTGGTACTAGCGGGTACCTATGACGAATATCTCCGCTTCAGAGACAGCAGTCGAAGGCGCATGCGTGAAATAAACAACGTTCACGAGCTTTATGGTATGAAAGGGACCGATATTGTCAAAATCGGCTCCTGGTACAACCGTGAGGACGTGGATGAAATCAACCAGGCTATAACAGCCAATAGACTCAATGAGGTGAAACCATGACCCAAGAACAGGACAGTATGCGAAACGATATAAACGATGATAAAACAGCTGAGGTGCCAGATGACGCTCATTTGAGGTGTCAGATCATCCAGCCAGCACCCGGTCAGTTCGCTGTTTTGGTGCAACTTGAAGGAGCGGAAGATCAGGCGTGGATGGTGACGATGAGTGATGTTCTGCAGATGATTCAAAACCCGCCCGGCATTATGGTTCCACAGGCAAAGAAGGCCTCGGACATCGAGCTGCCTCCTGAAAAGAAGATCATCACGAACTAGGACCAGACCATGGATATAGCAAGCAACATCGATGAAGCGAAAGCCAAAATAAAACTAGCCAGGGACATTGCATACCAATCGCCCGAGCTGAACATGAACAACTTCCACATCGACGACGTAGAAAAACTCAATGACGCAATGGTCGAGGTTTTTAATATCTTAGACGAGCTGGACGAATAACCACTGGAGAAACAAAATGACAACGAAATACTACTGCAGCAAACACAGTCTCAACATGGCCGGCTTAGTGTCCAGGGCCTACGGTAGCCACAAGTGCCACTGTGGCAGGACGGCGAAGTTCAAGGCTGTTCAGAAGGATCAGGTCGAGGCGCCACTCGATTATGTGCCGCCCAATCCAGAGCAACCACAAAAGCGAGGCAAGGTGTACACACCTGACCCAGACTACTGGGAGTATCGAAACAAAGACAAAGCATCAGCGGTCAGGGCTACGCTGTACATGGTCGCATTCGCCGGCCTTTGCTATTCGGTGTACCTACTTGCTAACATAGCACCCTGACATGGGCGTGGAGGACCTGGGGCCGGCTAACCCCGAGTCGTCGGTTCGAATCCGGCCCCGTGTCTTTTATTTAACTAACCTAACGAGGTGAAAACTAGCCGTGAACAAATGCCAAGTAACAAACTGCAGAAAAACCACAAGCTACCCAGGCGAGTGGATATGCCCGAAGCACTGGGCCAACATATCACGACACCTACAACTAAAATATATCTTGACGGTAAAGCGATATAAGCGAAACAAAATCAGTAAGAAAACAGTTAAGGCCGTCTGGCAGCGCATGAAGCACTACGCGAACAAGTACTCGAGTCACCAATATCAGGAGAAAACATAGCCATGCAAATCACATCCATGCCGATCGATAGCATCACGCCATACGAGAACAACCCGCGCCTGAACAAAAAGGCAATCAACAAAGTAGCAGGCAGCCTCAAGGAATACGGGTGGCGACAACCCATCGTCGTCGATAAAGACAACATCATCATCGTAGGCCACACCCGCTACGAGGCAGCCAAAAAGCTGAAGCAGAAAGAGGTCCCGGTACACGTAGCCACCGGCCTGACCGACGAACAGGTCAAAGCCTACCGAATAGCAGACAACAGGACCGGGGAAGACGCGGCATGGGATATGGACCTACTGAAGCTCGAAATAACCGGCCTGGATGCAGGCGGCATGGACCTGTCATTAACTGGATTCAGTACGCTCGAAATCGATGAGATGTTCAAGGAAAAGCAGCACCGGAAAACAGACGTGAACGATATACCGTCGATCGAGACAATTATCACCACACAACCAGGTGACATGTGGCAGCTTGGCGACCACGTTCTGATCTGCGGAGACAGCACCAAAAGAGACACCTACGACAGCCTGATGGGTAAGCAGAAGGCAGACATGGTGTGGACCGACCCGCCATACAACATCAACTACGAATCAGCCGACGGCAAATCGATCATGAACGACCACATGCCGGACGAGGTGTTCAAAAACTTTTTAAACCATGCGTTTAATGCTTGCCTACAAAGCACCAAAAAAGGTGGTGCCATCTACATCGCGCACGCAGACACTGAGGGCACCAATTTCAGGCAGGCCATGGTTGAGTCAGGCTGGGCGCTGAAACAATGCCTGATCTGGGTAAAAGATCACTTCACCCTCGGTTGTCAAGACTACCAATGGCAGCACGAACCAATCCTGTACGGATGGAAACCCGGCGGCCCACACAAATGGCATGGGACATTTTGTCACACCACGGTACAGGACGGCATGAAGGACTTACTTGAGTCAATGGAAAAAGACGAATTACTCAAAATGCTGCAAGCCATATACCGTGACGAATCAACCATTATTCGCATCGACAAACCGAAAAAGTCAGCCGAACACCCAACGATGAAGCCGGTCGCGCTCATGATCAAACTGATCAAAAACAGCTCGGCCAGGAATAACATCGTACTGGAACCATTCGGTGGGAGCGGATCCACCCTCATGGCTTGCGAGGATACCGGTCGCCGCTGTCGATGCATCGAGCTGGACCCAAAATACTGCGACGTGATAATCAGGCGCTGGCAGGATTACACGGGAGAGTATGCTACCATGAAAGGCACAGGTGAGTACTTCAACAAGCGAGCCGATAATGAGTGATAAGCCAAAACCACCACCCAGGCGAAAAGAAAAGCCGCCTATAGACCCCAGCATGGTCAAAACGCTGATCGTGTCCGGGTTCACTCTCGAGCAGATATCGGTCCAGATGGGTAAGGCCAAAAACTACCTAACGCAGCAAAGGCATAAAAACCCAGAGCTGGCAGCCGTCATCGACGAAGCGAAGGACGAGGCACAAACAGCGCCAAATTATGAGCTCATCGAAACACTATCAGGCCAGGGATGTACAGAGGAACAGATATCAGCGGCTCTGGGATACGGGGCGCAATACCTGACCAAACGCAAACCCAAAGACCCCGAGCTGGCTGAGGCATTCGTGCGCGGCAACGCAAAAGGCATCGCAGCCATGACCGGGAAGCTATACAGTGAAGGCATGAGCGGCAGCCTTGGCGCGATCATCTTCTACCTGAAAAACAAAGCCGGCTGGAAAGACAAAGTCGACATGGAAGCTGCTATCAATAATTTCTACATGGAAGGCCGCGCAGAATCACAGGATATAAACACATGGCAGCAGCAGTTCACGCCCAAACTACCCAGCCAAACGAAGCAATAACATGGCGACCACAGCCTGGTCCACAGGAGGCATTGCTTGCACTGCCGGCGGCAATAGACGAGGTCTTGTTTGGTGGTGCGCGAGGCGGCGGGAAAACCGACGGGATGTTCGGCGAGTGGGGGCAGCACTCAGCCAGGCATGGAAAGGACGCGATTGGCGTTTTCTTCCGAAAAACCATGACCCAGCTCGACGAAGCCATCGAACGTGCAAAAGCTATATTTCTGCCACTAGGCGCAGTTTATCGAGAGCAAAAGAAAACACTCATGATGCCAGGCGGCGGCCGCCTCAAGTTTAGACAGCTTGAAAAGGACAGTGACGCTGAGAAATACCAAGGACACAACTATACCCGCGTATACCTTGAAGAACTAACCAACTGGGCAAGCCCTGCGCCCATCAACAAACTACGCGCAACACTTCGATCAGCTACCGGCGTGCCCTGCAAACTAATGGCAACAGCAAACCCAGGCGGTCCAGGCCATACGTGGGTGAAAGCCAGATACATCGACCCAAATCCAAACGGTTATCAGCCAGTAACTGAGGAACTCACCGTCGAGGCATGGGACCCACAAGCCGGCGAATTCACAGAAATCACAGTCAAATCGATCAGAGTTTTTATTCCATCGAAGCTATCAGACAACAAAAAGCTAATGACCAACGACCCGACCTACGTTGCCAAACTAAGGCAGTCCGGCTCTGAGTCGCTGGTCCGAGCATGGCTAATGGGCGACTGGGACGTGGTCGAGGGCGCCTACTTCGACAACTGGGACGCACAGAAACATGTTGTTCCGCCATTTGAAATACCACCGCACATCGAGGTAATAGGCAGCTTTGACTGGGGTAGCGCGAAACCGTTTAGCTTCGGCCTGTGGGCTGTAATGGACGGCACAGTAAAGCATCCACTGCTGCCGTTTTATTTTCCACGAGGGGCAATGGTTCGAATAGGCGAATGGTACGGCATCAAATACGACGCGAGCGGTAATTTTATCCCCAACACCGGCCTTAAGCTAAAAGCAGGGGACGTGGGGCTCGGCATCGTGGAGCGCTTCGGCGCATATCTTGACGTATACGCAGACCCGGCGGTATTTATCGAGGACGGCGGACCATCACTGGCTGAGGACATGTGGGCGGGATCCGGCAAAAAGATCAACTTCCTCAGAGCAGACAATAAGCGCATACCGGGATGGAATCAGATAAGAGCAAGACTAGACGGCGATGCAGACGGGCAGCCAATGGTCTATGTTTTCAGTACGTGCCAGCATATTATTCGCACACTCCCGGCCATGCAACACGACGAACGGCACCCAGAGGATATCGACACTACATCTGAGGACCACGCACCGGACGAAATGCGATACGGCATGATGAGCCGACCGTATGTGCGCGACTTACCAGAGGAAACCAGACCCATCAACAGCATCCACGACATGACACTGAACGACCTGTGGGATAATATGGCATCATCAAAAAAAGGCAACCACCGACGAATATAACGGGACACGACCATGGCAGAAGACCAAAGCACTGAACAAGTAGAAGAAATAGCCGATTTCGGATTCGGAGGCGCTGCCGAAGTTAAGCGCTGGAATGCTGAGCTAAATCTGGCAGCAAAGAACGACAAGGACTGGATCAAGCGCGGCGACAAAGTCATGAAGCGCTATCGTGACGAGCGAACAGTGGCCGACGAAAACGATATGAAATTCAATGTCCTGTGGTCCAACACGCAAACGCTTATCCCTGCCCTGTATATGCACACCCCGAAACCACAGGTATCGCGTCGATTTAAAGACAAGAATCCGATAGCGCGAGAGGTAGCCCGAGTACTGGAGCGTGCCACAGCCTACTCGGTAGACTCAGACACATGTGATTTTGATGACTTAATGGAATCGGCTGTGGAAGAATATCAACTACCAGGACGCGCCGTCACCCGGATCGTATACAAGCCCTACATGGTCGACAAGCGAGTGCCTGTTCAGCCCATCAGCTACGAAACAACCTATGAACCGAACTACGAAACCCCTGAAAACCCAACACCTGTCCAGGGCAAAGCCATCTATCCAGAAGGCACTGAGATAGACGATATAACCGGCAAAGGCTATGAAATGATCAGAGCCGTGGATTACGAGGAGGCCTATGGCGTCCATGTATTCTGGAAGGATTTTCGTATGGGCAAGGCACGCAGCTGGAAGCAGGTACCATGGGTAGCGTTTCGCTCATACCTGAGCAGAAAGGAATTACATGACCGATTCGACAGTCAGCTCGGTAAAGACGAAGTCAAACGCATACCGCTAAAGCACCGACCCGACACCATGGGCAGCGAGCAGCAAGCTGAGGATGACGGCGCGGTTTTACTTAAAAAAGCCATGGTATGGGAAATCTGGGACCGCATTGACAAAAAGGTTATCTGGATATGTCCTGACTGGAACGAAACACCGCTGGACAAAGATGAGCCACATCTAAACCTGCACGGGTTTTTCCCCTGCACTCCGCCGCTGATTATGACCAAAACAACCGGCACCATGACCCCCGTGCCAGAATATATCCAGTATCAGGACCAGGCGAAAGAGCTGGACGAGCTAACCACCCGCATTAATTTACTGGTCGACGCCATCCGCGTAACAGGCGTTTATGACCAGAACGCATCCGGCGTGGAAAAAATACTTACCTCGGCCAGCGAAAACAAACTATATGCGATATCAAACTATGCAAGCTTTCAGGACAAGGGAGGCATACAAGGCGCAATAAGCTGGCTACCGCTGGAAAACATCATAGTGGCGCTGCGTGAAATGTACTTAGCACGCGACAAAATCAAGCAGGACCTATACGAGATCACCGGTATAGCCGATATTATTCGCGGCGCATCCAACCCGAACGAGACGGCAGCAGCTCAAAAAATCAAGGGACGCTTTGCATCTATGCGCTTGAGCAAAAAGCAGAAGCTGGTAGCTAAACACGCAAAGCATGTCGTGTCTTTGATAGCAGAAGTTATCGCCGAGCATTTCAGTCAGGAAACCATGCAGAAAATCACCGGCCTTGATGTCAGCGATGAAATGATGGACATCATGCAAAACGACAGCATGCGGACATTTATGGTGGATATCGAAACAGACAGCACTATTGCCATGGACGAGCAGGAAGAAAAACAAAACGCTAATGAATTCTTACGATCAAGCGCTGAATTCCTAACCGCATCAATGCAGATCAGCCAAGGTCAGCCGCTTCTGGTACCACTACTGGGTGAGATGATGATGTTCGGCATTAGACGATACCGTGCAGGGCGTGACCTTGAGGAGTCGTTCGAGAAAACACTGGGCGACATCAAGAAGAAAATGGCAGCAGACGCCGATAAGGCCAAAAACCAGCCGCCACAACCTACGCCTGAAGAAAAGAAAGCGCAGGTCGATATGAAAATAAAGTCCGATGAGCATGCTCAGGATATGGACTTTAAACAGCAGGAGCACGGCCAGGACATGAAACAAAAACAGGAATCGCATATTATTGATATGCAAACGAAGGTGACGAGGTAGCCATGACTAGAGAAACGCTAAGGCAAGACAAAGAAACCGGCAAATGGATAGACAAGGCCGCCTGGCATGAAAAATACGGCCCAGACGACGTGGTGCGAAAAACAGCCGGGAATTACATCCCGGATATAGATCCATACATATCGCCACTGGACGGGCAGCCAGTCAACACCAGGCCCGAGCACAATCGCAAACTGCGAGAACATGGCTGCGTCGAAGTGGGTACAGAGAACATCGAATCAGCAAAAGCTCAACTACCCAAAAAAGACGACGGAACAAAGGCCGTCAAGCAGGCCGTTATCGACGCCTACAACCAGTCAGGGGCGAGCTGACATGCCAAAAACAATGCCAGATATGGAAGCATTACTCGGTGCGTCTGAGCAAATGCTAATGGACGACATAGGCAATCAGGCCGTTAAAAAACTGATGTACCCAGACGAGAATCAGGCATTCGGTCCAAATATTCCATGGCTGGCAGACATAGCAGACCCCATGGTCGACTATGTTCACAAGCCAATAAATCAAACCGGCATCCCCGGAATGCTAATGCCGCAATTCATACCTGAAGCACTAAGCAATATTGCATGGGGTAAACCTACATTTGATCCAATATCGTCAACTCCAGAGGAACACGAGTGGCGAACATCACCTATCGGCGAAAAGCTAGACGATGCATTCAGGGTGATGGAAGGCATGCCGGTAGCCGGTAAGATGGCAGCTATGACAGGCGCAGGTATTGCGGGATTAATTCCGCTGATGAACCGCGCACCGAAAGGCCCGGCCATGATGCCAACCAAGCTAATGCGGGCCATGAACGGCAATGATAGCGTCGTAATGAAAAGCTTTAACGATGCAAACCTACCGACCATGCTGCAGAACCAAGCAGACGACGTGATCGCAGTGGGACCGCATGATGTAACTAAAATGCCTTCATTCCTGCAGAAGCAAGCCGGCATGGCAGGCGGATGGCACGGCAGTCCGCATAAAATTGATAAATTCAAAATGAACCATATTGGTTCGGGCGAGGGTGCGCAAGCATATGGCCATGGGCTTTATTTTGCACAAAAGAAGGATGTGGCGAAAAGTTATGCGCCCAGGGATTTCGACTACGAAGATGAGGTGATGAATCTTTACAAAGGAGCTGAGGCACGAAACGACACTGGAAAAATGGAGCTGTACGAGCGAGCGCTAATGCACGAAGATGCCGACGATATACTTGATTTTTACACCAAAAAGAACGGATACGACAGCGATATGATAAAGAAAGCCAAAGAAGTGGCTCATACACTAGACAAGATAGACTCGAAATCTAGTTTTATGTATAAAGTCGATATACCAGACGAGCACGTCAATAATTTTCTTGACTGGGATGCGCCATTGAGTGAGCAGCCTGACAGCGTTAGAAAACCCATGATAAAAGCAATTCAAGAATTAAGGCCGGATCTAGCTGAGTATCACAGGCTTTCGAAAGGCATGGATGAAGCAGCAAAGTCAAAGCTTAGGAAGAAATTGAATATAAATATATTTGACGCGTTAGAAAATGGCGGCGCATTGTATGAAGCGTTAGGCGACCCGAAAACAGCATCGCAAAAACTTAACGCTCTAGGCATTAAGGGCACAAAGTATTTTGACCAAGGCAGTCGCGATATTGGTGAAGGTACTCGAAATTTTGTGGTTTTTGATGAGGACATTATCGAGATCCTTAACAGGAGATAGAATTCAGTCTGATTCGCGTGCTACCCTGTTATAACCCAAATCCGGGAAACAACTAGGAGTAGCGATTGTGAGCAATCAGCCAGCCACTGAACCAGCCGATCTAGAAAACGATCAAGACGAAAACCAAAACGATAGCCTGCGCGACATTATCGAGGCGTCATTCGACGCAGCCGAAGCAACCAGCGACGACGACACCACCTCAATCGATGAATCGCAAGACACAGCAGGCGATGACGACGAAGTCATAACCCAGGACGATCTAACCTCGGGAGACGAAGCAGCCGCCGCCGCAGAGGCCGAAAAAACAGACCTGACCTCTGATCTTGAGGCCTCAGATGAAGACGAAAAACAGGAAATAGAAGACAAAATCGACTACCCAGAGCACTGGGACAAAACCACAAAGGAAAGCTTTGATGGACTGCCAAAGGATCAGCAGCAATTTGTTGTTGGACGCATTAAGGACATGGAAGCCGACTACACTCGAAAGCGTCAGGCCGATACAGACTTCCGTCGATCATACGAGCCTATCGATCAGATCATGACGCCATTTAAGCAGGACCTGCAAAAAGCTGGTATCAACGAATCAGAGTTAATCCGTCGCTGGGCCGTGGCAGAAAATCACCTGAACACAAACCCTCACCAGGCAATCAAGCAAATTGCCACCCATTACGGCGTGGACCTGACGCAACTAGCCTACGGCGGAGAGCACTTTGAAACGACGCCTCAAACGGATCCGGTCGTGCAAAACTTGCAAACTCAGGTGGGTGAGCTACAAAACACCATAAGCACACAGCAAAGCAACGACAACCTAAAAACGATCGAATCGTTTGCGGCAGAAACGGATGAGTCAGGCACAAAGAAGCATCCCTATTTTGACGACGTGGTTGAAGATGTTATGCTTGAGCTACAAATTGACCGACAGCAGGGAAAACAGTCGGACTTAGGCACGTTATACGAACGTGCATGCTATCGGAACACATCCGTAAGGCAGAAACTCATCGAGGCCCAGCAAAAAGCAGCCACCGATGAGTCAAAGGCAGCAGCAAAAGAGGCTGCCGATAAAGCCAACGCGAATGCCAGACTGAAAGCCGAGCAGGCTAAGAAAGCCGGGAAAAGTGTAGTGGGTGACCCAGGTGGTGCCGCGCAAGCGAAAAAACAACATGAAAGCATTCGCAGCGCAGTAGAAGACGCCTGGAGCGCAAACAATTAATAACCTTTAATCGGAGATTCAGATATGGCAAGCCCTAATATCTCAGAAATCCTGACAACGACTCTTGAGTCAAGATCAGGTGCGCTGGCGGACAACGTAAGCGAAAACAATGCGATCCTTCGCCGTTTGAAAGAAAAAGGCAAGGTACGTCCTGTTGGCGGCGGTACCAGCATCTATCAAGAACTGGAATACGCAGAAAACTCAACGTACAAACGCTACAGCGGATACGAAACTCTGGACATCAGTCCATCAGACGTATTTTCAGCAGCTGAGTACAACTGGAAGCAAGCAGCCGTGGCAGTAACCTGCTCAGGCCTTGAAATGCTACAGAACAGCGGCAAGGAACGTGTTATCGATTTAATCGAATCGCGCGTATCAAACGCCGAGCGCACAATGCAGAATAACATCGCTGCAGACATGTACTCAGACGGCACGGCCGATGGTGGTAAGCAAATCGGTGGCCTACAGTCGCTAATTGCAGACGATCCAACGACAGGCACCGTGGGTGGCATTAACCGTGCTAATTACGCTTTCTGGCGCAGCCAAATGTTTGACGCAACCACTACAGGTGGCGCAGCGGCAACAGCGGCGAATATCCAGGGCTACATGAACACAATGTGGTTAAACACTTCACGCGGCACTGACCACTCGGATCTAATCCTTGCGGACAATGCGTACTTCAATCTCTACTGGCAGTCACTGCAGGCCATTCAGCGTATCACTAGCGAAAGCCAGGGCGAAGCTGGATTCATGACATTGAAATACATGGGCGCTGACGTGGTATTTGATGGTGGTTACAACGGCGCATGCCCAACTAACCACATGTACTTTTTGAACACGGATTATATCCACTTCCGTCCGCATTCAGATCGTAACTTCACGCCACTAGATCCAGATCGCTTTGCAACCAATCAGGATGCAGTAGTTAAGCTGATCGGTTTCGCTGGCAATATGACAATGTCTAATGCATTTTTGCAGGGCATTCTGAAAGACTAAACCTGGCTGAATCTTATCGAGGCGAAAGCCTTGGTAAGGCCAATTAACTAACTGGAGCAATTAAAATGTATCAATTAATCGGTATTGACCCAGCTCTGGCAGCGAACAGCGTTCCTCAGTTCACGCCAGGCACACACGGCATCGACAACGATGGCAAAATCTACAAGTACATGATGTACGACGAAGCAACTGCGGCTGTGGCCGGCGTAGCAGGTGAGGTGGCGTACTACGTCGCAGACACTGGATACGGCGCACACACAGTAACGTCTGACCTATCGGATTCGTCCGAAAATGGCGCAGGCGTACTGCAAGTGGCAATGTCTGATAACGAGTATGCGTGGTTTCAAATCAAAGGCGCTGCAACCCTGTCAATCGCATTAACTGCAGGCGGTGATGGTGACAACCTCACTCCAACCGGCGCAGGCGATGGATCGCTGGACCTGAATACAGCAGTAACAGATCACCTCTGTGCATTTGCTGTAGACGCAACAGCGAACGAAATCTGCTGCGACTTCCCTTGGTAGGGTAAAAGCAGTTAGACTCTAAAAAGGCGATAGCTTAACGGCCGTCGCCTTTTTTTACCCTCAAACTAACGCGAGAAAATTAACATGGAAAACTCTAGCCAAAGCATACTCCCAGACAACACTCAAGAAGGATACGTCGACCCAGTCGTGCAGCAACCTAACCAGGCATACGCCCCTGCACAACAGCAGGCCCCACAATCAACCATGCAGCAAAACATGGCAATAGCATCACAACAGGCAAAAGAAACAGGCATCATTCCTGAATTTAAAATCAGAGCGGTCAAGAACGAATTTAAGTCGACACAGGAAGGCCGCCCGATATATGACGATATTGAATGGATCACCATTCGCGTGGCAGGTGATAGAAACAGCGAAATATCACGCAAAGTCAGCGCAGAGGACAAGGTCCGCTTTGCAGCTTACTATCAGGCATTTCAGGCAGGCGAGCGCGTCGCACAAACAGGCACGCCCCTAGAGCAATGGCCGACAATATCACGCAGCCAGGTGGCAGAACTAAAGCACCTGAATATTTTCACTGTTGAGGCGCTGGCCCAGATATCCGATCAAGGAATATCTAACATTGGCATGGGTGGACGTGAAATGGTCGTAAAAGCCAAGGCATATCTTGAGGCCGCAAAAGAAACAGCGATACCTCAGCACCTGGCAGCCGACAACCAGCGTATGCAAAACGAAATGGACGACCTGAAGCGCCAAATCTCTGAAATAGGCCACGCTACAGCGGATTACAGCGAGCTCAAAGCACAGATCGAACAGCTAACGCTATCCAATACCAGTCTAGAGACGCAGGTGTCTACGTTACAAATGGAAAATGCTGCGCTACAATCGCAAGCAGCAACGAAAAAACCAGCCCCTAAGAAAAAGGCAGCGCCTAAGAAAAAGGCGTCGCCTAAACCTCAATCCGAATAGGAGATAACCGATGGCCGACAACCTGCTAAAAATATGCCAAAACGTAGCAGATAAACTGCAGATTGACCGGCCCTCGGCAATCCTAACCTCGACAGATGACACAGCGAGACTGCTGCTTCAATGCGCCAAGCATGAATGCGAAGCACTGGTCCGACGAAACGAGGATGGATGGAAGGCGCTGATTCGAGAGCACACCTTCACCACAGTCGCATCAACAGCCAGCTATGATCTACCAAGTGATTTTAAGTATTTTGTCGATGAAACCATGTGGGACCGCTCCAATTACTGGGAGCTACGTGGACCGCTCAGCCAGAAAGAATGGCAGAACGTTAAATCATCAGTGCTCGGTCAATCAGTCACCCCGCGAAGCCGATTCCAAATCCGATCAGATGCAGCAGCAACAAACCCGTCAGTCAAATTTTTTATGGACCCAACCCCGACGGAAGCCTGGGACATTGTGTTTGAATATGTCTCAGACGGATACGCGATCGATGTAGCAGACGGATCCGTGGTCAACAGCTGGACCAAAGACACCGACACGCCAATGCTTGACCAATACCTGATCGAACTCGGCATAACATGGCGATACCTGTCCAGGAAAGGCCTGCCCTACGAGGAAGAGTGGGACGAATGGAATAACGCTGTTGAAACCGCGATGGGGCGAGATGGTGGTGCGAGAACACTAAGCCTGACGCGCAAATCACGCAACGGCCTGCTAACGACCTGTAATGTACCAGATACTGGATTCGGACAATGATCAGCAAGCTAGAGCGTCGACGCAGGAAGGGAGCCCGTCGCCATCAGATGACCATGCCGCAGGAGGTGCCTGCGCCATACGGCGGACTAAACACCCGAGACGCACTAAATGCCATGCCCCCAACTGATGCCGTTAAACTAGACAACTGGTTTCCATCAGAAGGCAAGGTTTCGGTCAGATCAGGCTACACAGAGACACACGACACAGGCGAAAACGGCTCAGATATTGAATTTATGATGGAATTCAGGGCCGGCGTGTATCAACAACTTATTGTTGGCGTGAACAACAGCCTGCACGAAGCATCCTATACGTCCGAAGGCACGGCAGATGGCGACACACTGAACCACTTAATCGACAGCACAGCGGACTTTGTAACCGATGGCGTTACAACCGACAGTATCGCTATTAACACCACAGACAGCACATACGCCAACGTGACCGGCGTTTTAGCGGCCGATCTGACTCTGGATGCGGATAATTTCCCAGACGGCGACGAAAACTACAAAATCACCACGCCAATCGGGACCAGCTACAGCTCAAACCGCTGGATGGCCGTCAATTTCAACGGCGTTATGCCTTTGGTTAACGGCGCCGATGCCCCGCAGCAATGGGATGGATCAGCCATATCAGCCCCTAGCTGGACCGGTATCGCAGACGCCAGTACCTTGTCCGGCGTGGCCGTGCACAAATTCCGCCTCTATTTCTGGACAGGTATTGACCAATCGTTTTGGTATGCCGCGCCAAATGCAGTATCAGGCACCCTGACAGAATTTGATTTGTCCCGCGTAACTGGTCTAGGTGGAAACTTGATAAATGTCAAATCATGGACCATCGACAGCGGATCCGGTCCAGACGATTTTATATGTTTGATTTTCAGCAGTGGTGAGGTGGTAGTGTACCAAGGCGATGACCCAGGCACCGCAGCATCATGGAGCATCGTGGGCGTCTACAGCCTGCCAGAACCGCTGGGCGGCAAACGCTGCTGTGTAAAGCTAGGCGGCGACCTAAAGGTAATTACAAACAGCGACATCGTATCCATGACACAAACCGTGCAGCTAGGATACGAGAAGATGCCGAGAACCAAAATAACCGGTGCATTAAGCCAGGCTGCCACCATCCACGGCTCGTCTTTTGGCTGGGAAGTAACAGTCGGCCCGAAAGGCAAAACACTGACCATCAATCAGCCGGACTACAACCAAACCTATAATCAGCTGGTTATGAACACCGTGACAGGTGCGTGGTGCCGATACACAGGCATTGCAACCAAGGCATGGAACCGTTTTAACGGCGTGGCTGTATTTGGCGGGCTGGACGGTAAAGTCTACCAAATGACCGGGAATATCGACGCCACAGCCGCTATCACCGCTGATGCCCTGCAGGCATGGAGTGCGCTCAATATGCCTTTTGACAAACTGGCCCAACAAGCCCGTCCTGTTATCACGGCGCAAGGCTCCATCAGCTACGGTCTGGCGTTAGGTTTTGACTTTGAAGACGTTGAAGCGCCAACACCCGAGGCAGCTGCCAGCTCTGGATCACCATTTGATTCGTCTCCCTGGGATACCAGTCCATGGTCAACTGAAGGCCTTGTCTTTAAGTCATGGCGATCAGTATCGGGGCAAGGTCAGTACCTATCAGCAAGCCTTACTGTCAACGCAAAACAGGAAATATCATGGCTGAAAACCGACTACAGAGTGACACCGATCAAGAACACATAAGCATTACATGGTGCTACAGCGAACTTATGTGGCACTGGCATTGCTTGAAAACGGGCCAAAAATACAATAAAAACCCGGCAGTGAAGTGTGCCGGTATCCTGAAAAATGGTGAAATCATCGGCTCAGTGATCTATCATAGGTTTAGGTGGCCGGACATTGAGATTGGAATCGAGACGACAGACCCTGCTTGGTGCAACCGGCGCATCCTGAAAGAAATATTTGAATACCCGCTAAACACACTCAACTGCAAGCGGGTAACAGCGACAACAGACCCATCCAACCCGGAGGTCTGCCAATTTTTAAAACGACTAGGTTTCGTTGAAGAGGGCAGACTACGCGACGCACTGCCCCACGGCGATCTCCTAATACTTGGAATAAAACGCGACGAATGTCGCTGGGTGAAATAGCATGGGCGGCATAGTAGACGCAGTATTCGGAAGTGAGCCAAGCGCTCCAGATCCAACACAAACATCAGAAGCACAAATGGACATCAATCGCGATGCCCTGTACACATCGTCCAATATAAATGCGATGGACCAGTTCGGCCCGGGTTTTAATGTCTCTTACAGCGGAACACCAGAAAATAGATCAGTAAACTACAGCCTAACAGGTGATCGGCAGCGACTTGCCGACATGATGAATCAAGGCTCTATTGACTCTATTTATCAAATGAATCAATACCAGCCCGCCAACTCCGCAGAATACGGACAAAAAGCATCCGACGCAGCATATGAAGCGCTTGCAAGCAGGCTGGGTAACTTCCAGGATAAGCGGTTCGATCGCACTGAAAACATGCTCACACAGCGAGGCCTGCCAGACACGGGCGAAGCATTCGGCAATGAGATGGATGATCTGATGCGACTGGAAACAGACGAGCAGTTACAAATCGCCGCAGCAGCAGACAAGATCGGCATGGACAAAGCAAATCAAATGTTCGGACAAGACCAGATGCAACAGCAGAACCTGCGACAGCAACTAGCTCAAATGATGGGATTGAATCCCGAAAATACAGTCCAAATGCCAGGGCAGCCCGGCCTGCAGATGAGTCCGGCCGATCTAATGGGCGCAGAAAACAACGCATACAATGCCGAAATGAGTAGCTACAATGCAGGCATCGGCGGCCTGTCTAATCTCGGCGGGTCCGCCATGATGGCCTATGCATTATCAAATCCAGCATTTAAAGAAGACCACCGCGAAGTAGGCGACATCCTGCCCCGCATTGACCTGCTTGATGTGATGGCGTGGAAATACAAACACGGCTTTGCTGACGGCGGTAGCGCAGGGTTTCACATCGGTCCATACGCGGACCAGTTCAAGCAGTTATTCGGCATAGGTGACGGCGTCACAATCAACATGATGGACGCAGTGGGCATTCTGTTTAAAGCTGTAAAAGAGCTGAATTATAAAATCCACCAAATTAATCCAGAGGTGTCGTAATGACCAGTGTATTAAATCCAGTAACAATGGTTAGTGATCTAGTTAACCCCGTTTTTGTGCTAAACGCTGTTGTATATGAGGCGAGTTCATTCGGCGCAAAAGGTGACGGCGTAACAGACGACACGGTAGCCATTCAGAGAGCAATTGACGCGGCAGCATCAGGCGGCGGCGGCACTGTTTTGCTAAAGTCTGGCACCTTTGTCGTATTAAGTCAGCTAACGCTCGCATCCGGCGTCAAGGTAAGAGGGCAAGGCTGGGAAACATCAACCGCAACAAATTTAGTCGGCGGAACTATTATGCAGGGTGACGGCACAGATAGTTGTTTTGTTCATGAGCCTACAGATACAACTGCACCAATTAACCCGGCTGAGATGTACGCAGAGTCGATCTATGGGGCTGGTGTGCTTGATATGGCTTTTGATAATTTTGTAACACCCATTAAAGTGGGCGCAAATCAAGCATCAGGCTGTTTTTATTCAGAGTTCAGGAATTTATTTACTACTAACTGCACAGGGTGGGGGTTCTATTTTGAAAACTGCTCATTAAGTAATTTCACTGATTTAACTGTTAGAAACATGGCCTCCGGTGCGACAGGTGGCATGATGTTTCGCGCTTCGCATGATGTATATAATCATGGAAACAGCTCATTCCGTTATTTGTTTGCAGAGCCAGTAGAAGACCTGACGCGGGGCATTGTTTTTCAGTCACGGGTAGGCGCGACATTTAACGATAACAATATTTTTCATATTCAATGCAATGCAGGCGGTACATTCCATTCAGCTACAACAACAACAGACGGCACAGCTGATATTGTTGTACAAGCAGGTCAAGGGCAATTCTTCCCTATCGACATGCCTTTATCTGTTACAGCGTCCGTAAACGGCTTAGTCACATTGCAAACTTACTTTGTAGTTGCTAACGATGATGCGGATACAATACAAATAGCGCACTTACAGGGCGACACTGCCAACGCATTGACGCCTACAGCAGGAACCCCAACAATAATCACTCATGGGTTTCCTGGTGTTGAGGCCTGCGGTTATGGCCCAACAAACACAGGCGGCGTAATACAGCCCACAGTAATGACAGGAATCGATATTGAAGGCGCAATGACATGTGGCATGTTATGGCAGAATGCGCGAGTTATTGCGGACTTCAGCTTGTGCCCAAGCGATCAAGGCGTTACAAGTGGCGAGGCGTGTTGTTCGTCGGTAGTCTTTAGGGGGGACGCTGTAGGAACATATAGATCATTAAGCACGTTTTTTGCCGTTGATATCCAGGAGCATTACAAGGCGCTTTATAATTTAGGAACAAAGATTAATGCAAGCCTTTACCCTAGCGCAATAGTCCAAGCTGCTCCTATAGGCATGTACTATGATGGCGGCGCGTCTCAATCTTATCTGACTTTAGCTGGCAATTTAATGGGCGGCAATTACTCATTAAAGACAATCACAGCACAAAGCGGCTCATTCATTTATCCAAATCAAACACTGGGCCAAAGATGTACTGACAGAAGCAATACAAGCACACCATATAACCTAACTTGGTTTAGTGCAGGCGCGATAGTTTACACAGGCGGAACAGCAGTCACGTGGAACTTGCCCACATTAACCGATGGCGATGGCGGAACTGGAACAAGTTCAACTGGTATACCTTTTGAAATTTGCAACGGGTCAGCGGCTGGAAACTTAACACTTGCCGCCAATACAGGCGACAACTTTAATAATCAAGCAGCCAAAACAGCTATTGTGCTTGCTCCAGGCGACACGGTTAAAGTTAGGGCGCAATACAACGGAACTGTTTGTTTTTGGCAAGTTATTAGTTTTGTTGACCATAGTACGCTGCCATAATGACATATACAGGCGAACCAATGCAGCTACTCAAGCAGCCAGATCAGCGTATGCAACTGGCAAACATGCTCTCGCAACAACAAAACGCTCCCTTTCAGAACATCAATGACATAGTGAAAAACATGGCGTTCAAGCAGGGCATGACGAATAAGAACCTGGGTGACTGGGGACTTAATAACGATTTCGGACCACAGGGCATACCAGTGGGCCAGTGGATGAATATGAGGGGCCGATAATGGCGCAAGCAATGAATTATTTCAAACCAATGGTAGCACCTACATCGACAGATAATCGCAAACAAGCCATTGCAAATATGTTGATGCAGCGCGGTACCAGCGGGCAAGCAAAACACCCATTTGATGTGCTCGCCAACATGCTGAACGCCTACACCGGCGCAAAGGTAATGAAGCAAGGCGAAACGGATATGAAAAACCGTCAGCAAGGCGCTCAGAACACCATGATGGAAGCGCTTGCCGAGTACAGAGGCGACACGCCAAACTACAGCCCTCAAGGCCCACAGCAAACCCAGCTCGGCACAGGACAGAATCAAAAGGCCATGCTCGCGCACATGATGACTAACCCAGACACGGCCGGTATGGCGTCGCAAATGCAAATACAACAAGCAATGACGCCGCCAAGCTATGGCACTGCGACTGTGGGCGTCGAAGGCAAACCAGATCAGCGTCAGCAGGTCTTTTTCCCGAACACTAATCCAGCAAAGTATCAGCCACTAGGACCAGGGTATCGAGCAAAAGCGCAAACCGAAATCAATATGGGGCCAGGCCAGCCATCGTCAGAGGCGGACAGCGAGCGAAAAGCGAACAAAGCCGTATCAGAACAAGTCGGAGCGCCACTAGCTATCCGTGCTCCATGGGCTAATATTGGCGACCCCAAAGAGCGAGACAAGGCCCGCGTGAAATATGGGTTTGAAGCTGATAAGCGCCTTGGTGCGATGGAATCCGAAGCAAAAACGTATGCGGACACGCTGGGCGATATTGATCGATTCCTATACCTGAATAAATCAAATTATACCGGCAAGGTTATGGACGTCCCCGGAGCCAAGGCTGTTCGATCGCTGGCTGATGCAGATTTTCAGGAAATGCAATCCATCACCGATAAAATGACACCGGGCATGAGACAGGGCCTTCCAGGTTCGGCGTCTGAGCGCGATACCGCTATGTTCAGAAGCGCGACACTTGGCACTAATAAAGACCCTGAAGCTAACGAGAACGTCGGATTAGGACTCAAGGTATCAAAGCAAAACGGATTAGATAAAATTGAATTCATGAAAGATTACAAGCTAGTCAATCAGCATCTTGAAGGTGCAGGCAGCAAGTGGAATCAATATATCGAAGCAAATCCAATATTTGACCCTAACGCTGAAACGGGCAGCTACACGCTGAACAATGACCGCATGACATATAAAAAATATTTCTTATTGCCAATGCCGGAGGATAAGCAGAGCCATAGTCAATTGCCAGTCGGTGCCCCATATCGTGATCGACAAACTGGGAAAATTGTCTACAAGGTGCAGCGCTAATGGAATTGAACGAATTTGGTGACCCAATTGACGCTAAGCCAGGTAGTGCGCCCGCTCAGACTCAGAAAAAACTTAATGAGTTTGGTGACCCGTTACCTACGCAAACACAGGCCGCGACAATACCTGCGACGCCAGAAACCACCACATGGGATAGAGCAAAGGACATGATTGGCGGCGTCATGAGTCCACCCGCAGAAGACTATGGAGAACTCCCCGCATCACCTACCAGCGCAGGGCCTACCGGTGATTTTCAGCTGGCAGACACGCCCGTCGGCATGTACAACATTGTTAAAAAATCGCACTGGGCGAAAGACAAAAAATTAAATCTTGATCAAGATCAACATGGCAATCCGATTGTTGTTGCAGACGGCGAGCCGTTCTACTTCAACAAGCCGGGACCAAGCCTGAACGATGTAGACCTTGGCGTGATTGGGTTAAGTAGAATACTTCCTGCAGCAGCAGGCGGCGGATACGCATCAGCCGGTAAAACCATGATCAATCAGGCCGCACGGTTCGGTCTAGTCGAAGGCATCAACGAATCGATGTACCAGGCCAAAAAAGCACTATCGGGCGCAGACGAAGGATACGACTACGGCACAGTGTTAACTGCCTCGGCCTTTGCAATGGGAGGCGAGCTGGCCGGACGTATGCTGACCCCGCTTGTGGGCCGCGCATGGAATAAATTATTCGGCAAAACAGACGATGTAGCCAAATATTTTGATGGCGAGCAATGGACAGACGACGGCATCGAGATGCTACGCAAAAATGATGTGGATCCAGATATGCTCGACGACATCATGCGAGGCGAGTTAGAAAAGACCGGCGTGCTTAGCAAAGAAGCAGCGGATCGTTATAACTTTATGACCAAACAAGGCATGAAGCCAACCAAGGCGCAGCTAACACAGAAACGAACCGACTTTGCAGACCAGCAACAAGTAGCCCGTTCTGACGTCGGCGAGAACCTTACACAGCGCCTAGACTCACAAAATCAACAGATGATAGCGAAAGCGGACGCCATAAAGGGCAAAACAGGCGGAATAACCAACCTAAGACAGTCCACGTCGGCCGATGTAAGCGATTATGTGACAAAGCGAGCACTGGCTGATGACGCAGCTGTGTCGCAATACTACAAAGCCGTACGTGATCGCCTTCCAGAGCAGAAAATAATCAAGACGCCAAATCTGTTTAGCTGGATAAAGCAAAACTCGTCAAAAAACGAAATGAGTCAGGGCGCAATTAAAAATATGTGGGGCGACCTGCAGGCTCGCGGCGTCATTAACAAACAAGGGAAAATGGTAGGGCGTGTGAGCGCAGATGTAGCAGAAGAAATCAGAAAGAATCTGAATCAAATCTATGCCGACGGCAACCCAACCGCCCGCATGCTGGCAACCCAGGCAAAAGACGCGCTCGATAAAGACGTTTTTGCTTATCTGGGTAAAGACGAATTTCTTGCGGCCCGAGCGGCTAAACGTAAATTTCACGCTCTATATACTGATTTCAAACAACACAAACTACAGAAGCGCGGAGCCAATATTCTGGAAAAACTCTATGATGGGAGCATTACACCAGACCGCGCCCTGGACCGGATAATGCTAGGCGGCGTGGATGACCTGAAGCGATTGAAGCAATTTATGGTTGAGATGGGCGACGATGACGGTCGCATGATCTGGAATAACATGCGAGCACAAATAGTGCAGGACGGCATTGATGCAGCCACCAAAGGCGGCAAAACTCAGCTCGGCGACCAGCTGTGGAATGAGAAAGCTTTTAAGAATGTAATCGACGGCTACACCCAAAAAGGCAAGCTGAATATATTGTTTGAGCCAGATGAAATCACCGAGATTTTAGACATAATGAAACTTGGCCGAATTCGAACACCGATCATCGACAGCGCAGGCAGCACAGCGCTCGGGTATGGCCCATCTGCACCGGCTATCGAGCGAGCATCAAATATGATTGCCGAAATACTCCAGCGAGCGCCATCACCAGGGGCAAGAGTTGGGGCTGAGGTCGTCAGAAAAGGCGGCACACAGGCCAAAAAGCAACTATCCGACGCATACATGCGGGAACTGGCTCAAGACGCAGTAAACCCAAGCAAACGAACGTTGGATGCAATAAAGAAAGCAGGAACGAAAACCAGAGATCAGGCTATCGGTCGTGTTGGTGGTCCAGTCGGGGGATTGAGCGCGATTGGTGCTGCTCAGGCTCTAGGCGATGACGAAAAAGGAAGTACACAATGATTGTGATAGCCAAAAACACAAAAACGCCAGCCTTGCCTATAAACAGCCAGGCAACGGCAAACAGTGAAAACCCGATGATTCTTGCTATGATCTCAACCATGAGCAATATCTTTACATACGAACGAGGAAAATGAAATGGGATGGGACGGATCAGGCGGCTTTGACCGCGAACACAACTGGGTTAATGACCGAGATGCAGCGATCGATATCACGGCCAGCCGGATGGATGCAGAATTTGACAACTACGCAACCGGACTTGAGGCCTGTTTAAACCGTAACGGCGAAAACTCACCATCGGCTAATATACCCATGGGTGGATTTAAATTCACAGGTGTAGCTGCCGCATCAGCTGCCGGCGAATTCCTGCGCTACCAGCAATTAATCAACACTCAAACAATTTTTGTCCCCGCCGCTGGTCTGCGCCCCACTGTTAGCAATGGCTCTGGATTTACAGGGGCAACAGAAACAACATCGGGACGCCCTGACATCGTCGGCGCCCCGTTCGATGACACCAGCCAGGAATACGCGCAATTTCAAATCGCTATGCCAAAACAGTGGAATGAGGGCACAATCACCGCGCAGTTTTTCTGGACAGGCTCAACCGCATCAGCCACAGGTGTTGTATGGGGCATTCAAGGCGTATCATGCGGCGATAGCGACACCATCGACGTGGCATACGGTACGGCTCAGGAAGTCACTGACACCCATAGCGGCACGGCAGAGGACATCATGGTAAGCGCGGCATCTAGCGCAATCACCATTGCAGGAGCGCCAGCCGTTGATGAAATGTGCTTTTTCAGAGTCTACAGGGACCCAACAAACGGAGCAGACACCTATGCAGACGACGCAATACTGATCGGCATAAAACTGTTTTACACTATCGACGCAGGCAATGACGCATGAGCGGGGCATCCTTTGGTTATGGCTTTATATTGACAGGTGGTACGGATTCAGACTTCGATGCCCACCTTGGTCGCATGACGGACAAATCAAACGCCACATTAAACGCTGAAATTTTAGACCTTATTGTCGGACTTAAAGAAGATGACATCTGGGACAAAATCGTAGACTTCTGTATCCTGCATGACAACTTGGCCGACAGCCTGCTCGGCATTAAGGGAAGCTCAGACTCGGCAGAATATGATCTATTTTCAGGCGGCGGGACTTTGACGCATTCGGTCGGCCCCGGAAACACGGCCGGTATTACAACAGGCGCAACAGACAATGAAAGTCTAGGTGGCACCGGCGTATGCATTAACACACAAATAACCCGTGGAAACGCTAACGATTGCGGCGTGTTTGAGGTTGATCATGCATACAGCTCTGGCGGATCAACTGAGAATGTTTTTTTAGCCGGCTTTGCGAACGGCTTTAGAGCAGTAAAGACGACCGCATTCAAAGGCTCCACAAATGTGGGCGGTCAAGTTAATGGCTCAGCAGCAGCCACTGTGGCCGGGCTAACAAATGGCTTTTCATTAACGAGCCAAAACCCGGCAGATGTGGATGATGCATTTTTCACCAGAAACGCATCGACTAGCACAGTAACGGGCGCCACAAATGCGGCATCAGGTGGAAATGAGGTGTATATTGGCGCAGACAACCACGGCGTCAATGATGCTCGATTTGGAACTAATGCCGGCGGACCGTATTCTGCAAGATTCAGCGCGTGGGGGGTCACTGAAAACCTTACGCTTGCCGAAGCACAGTTACTAAAAAGCCGATTAAAAACGTTTTTAAGTAACACCTACAGCATAACAGCCATACCATAAGGAAAATTAGCCATGAAAAAACTACTCGCAATTATATTTATACTTACAAGCTTTAACGCACACAGCGACATCATCCTGAAATACGGCATGGTCGCATCGGACGAGCCTGACGATACGAACTTTGGTGGCATCTGGTTAGAGCAGAGCGACTGCACATCCTGCCTGAGTATTTTCGGTATCGAGCTGCATAATGACAAAGACTTGGTAAGTAACCGAATTGCGGGTATCGATTTTACATACAAGGCACTACACAGGCCAGACGCAGGAACCATACGCCTAACCTTTGGATACGCGATGGCAGAAAAAGCGATTAATGATAGCGAGCAGTTTAATTTCCATCTGGGCGCGGCGCTGGTAGGGAATCACGCAATAGCTAAGAATGTACACTGGGGCCTGTACTGGGATCATTTCTCAAACGGCAGGCGCGTATTAGACAGAAGCCACATACCAAAAAACAACCCATTAGACCTGGTGTCAATGGGTATAACATTCGAGTTTTAGGAGTAAAAGATGAGTACAGTCAGCCCAACTGAGGTCCACTATCACAGTCTTGAAAAAGACCAGCCTCAGCGGGTATCAAATAACTCCCCTTTGCCCGTTGCATTTTCACCCAACACGGCAAACTTAGACGCATTCGCAAGGCTTCGCGTGTCAGAGCCTGAGACTCTATTCGATAGCAAGCAGATACACTCTAAGGCCCCGCTATTCTGGGACGAATTAATTACTGGAGCGGCGGCCGGGACATGGTCACAAAGCGGCGCATCCACGATCATGGACGTCGATGCATCAACTAATGAGTCAATTATTAGGCAGACATTCCAGCGCTTTAACTACCAGCCAGGCAAATCACAACTCGCCCTTATTACAGGCACGCTGCTAAAAACGGCGACAGGAGGGGCAGGACTGGAAAGAGGGGTCGGCTTAGGGGATGAAAGAAACGGATTTTTTCTTGTTGATAGCGATGGGGAAATTATTATACGACGCCGGACAGCAACCACAGGCTCTACTGTTGATATTGATGTGGCCCAGTCCGACTGGAACCTTGACAAGATGAACGGAAGCGGGGCATCGAAAATAACTATGGATTTCTCAAAGTCTATGATTTTTCTTATAGACATGGAGTGGTTAGGCGTCGGCCGTGTACGCATAGGCTTTGTAATCGACGGAACGCCATATTACGTGCATCAATTCATGTGGGCAAACAACGAGCAGGGCGTCTATATGAGCACGCCAAACCTGCCTGTTCGATATTGGATCGCTAACGATGGAAATTACGCCTCAGCAGCCGAAATCGAGCACATCTGCAGCTCAGTAATGTCTGAGGGAGGGACTCAGGAAAACGGGCCGCTAAGATCGGCCAGCACAGGTCCTGTGGCATCACTAGCCAATACAGCTTTGTATGCTATTGTAGGGTTTAAGCTAAAGGCAGGAAATTATGACGCATCTGTCATCTTAAAAAAAATAGCCATGATCGCATCAACCAGCAACGATCAAGCGCAATGGAGGCTGATGTGGAATCCAACGATAGCCGGCGTTTTTACCTACAGCGACGAAACCGACTCAGTGGTCCAGGTAGCTAAGGCAACGGATAATACAAACACTGTTACAAACGGCCACCAAGTCGATTCAGATTTTTTTTCAACAGCCACGCCAACCAGCAATGCAATAGATAATTCACTAAAACTTGGTGCCAACATTGCAAAGGACGACTTTGACGAGCTTGTCCTGTGTTGTGCGCCAATTACGTCAAATATAACTGTTCGCGGATCAATTACCTGGAGAGAAAACAGCTAATGGGAAACTTAAGCAGAAGTCTAAGCAGATGGGAAATAGAATGCCCGTGTGGGTGTAACGAGGACACGCACGACCATGTCCAGGTGCAGAACCTGCAGGACTGCGTCGATCACTTTCAAGACAAGTATCAAGATAAAAAAATAGCTATACACATCAACAGTGGAAATCGTTGCCCGGAATACAATTCGACAATAAAAGGTGCATCGAGAACAAGCCAGCACACCCACTACAAAGCTGATGATTTTTTCCTGTATGACAAAAACACAGGTGATTATAAAACTGGCGACCATATTGACGACGATGAAGTCGCTGATTATCTTGAATCAAAACATTCAGACAGCTGCGGAATCGGCAGATATAATGGCCGAACACATCTTGACTCAAGGTCTACAATGACAAGATGGGACCGGCGATAGTAATAATAAATAAGGAAAAAACATGGATCTATCGAACTTTTCAGACAAAGAGCTCATCGGAGGACTGTCCGCCGGCCTTGGTGGTTTATTAAGGATTTTATTAAACGTGGATCCAGAAGTACCAAAAACCAAACAGTTTGCATTGTTATTTTTTGCCGCTCTGCCTGTGGGCTGGTCCACATATCTCATAGCAATTCATTACAATTATGAAATTTTTGCATTTCCTGCCGGTTTTTTTGCTGGAATAATGGCACTATCAATTGTATCAATGGTGGCGAGAGATGGGGCTGGAGCATTGTTCGCTATTTTTATTAAAAAAGGAGGAAAGTAACATGCGGAAAAGAACCGTAAATATGCTGACCCTATACATGGCTGTTGGAGCTCTTCTAAACTCTCTCGCGCTCTGGCTTTTATTTGAGCTGGATATCTCTGGTGATGAAACAATACTGACCATCGTTGCCGTCAGCGCGTGTTACATTCTTATTGCCAGGGACATATCAATAAAGCACGAAATCATCTGCAGCGGGAAAAAGCATTACGATTACGAACAAAACGAGAGGCGAAAAGGAGCATGAATAAGTATCTGATACTCGGAGCTATTGCCGCATGCATCGGCGGTTATTTTTATGGCGTAGAGGTAACAGATACAAAATGGATAGCCAAAACACAAACTGCAATCAATGAGGCCGTGGCCGCTGCCAGAGCTCAAGAAAAAATCAAACAGGATGAAGTTAATGAAATCACTCAGACTCAGATCACTGAACTTGCCAGCATTCATGCTCATATGCAGCGCGACCTTATCAGCCTGCGGAACCGTCCAAGTCGCAGAAACAGCGCCAGAGATACCAAAACTGACTGCAAGGGTACCAGTGGGCGAGAACTTTCGGGACCAGATGCAGAGTTTCTTACAAGGGAAGCTGCCAGAGCAGACACAATCAGAAAAGCCTTAATCGCCTGCTATGACTATGCAGACGCGATCCAAAAAAACTAAGAAAATATTCTACCAATCATCCATGCGATGAGCTGAACAGCAAACCCGCCGGCGAAAAAAAGAAAAAAGAATATAATAACTAAAACAAGATCATTGCCTGGCTGATTTTTATCTCGCATCACTCCCCCTCGCTGCTAGCTGATGTAAAATGCTTTATCAAACACAGAAGCCGGAACTAATTCTCTATATTGGTTTTCCCTTAGATACTTAAGATACGCTACCTTGACTGCTTTACAATCTTTCTCCCGCTGC
>Ga0316204_10003084_pt1 | contig 34856 bp, 28 predicted proteins | sample 6monrhotite_MG_2_FD_205661 | JGI IMG/M metagenome (GOLD analysis project Ga0316204, IMG submission 205661) | Microbial mat bacterial communities from mineral coupon in-situ incubated in ocean water Damariscotta River, Maine, United States -... | ecosystem: Environmental > Aquatic > Marine >... | reverse complement strand
CTTTTAATATTGAAAAAAGAGATAGGTTACCTATATTGTTGAGCGGTTTGTTTTTGGGGCTTCACTGGCTAACTTACTTTTATTCTTTGAAACTTTCGAATGTGGCCGTTGGAATGCTCTCCTTATTTACTTATCCTATTCTAACATCATTTTTAGAGCCTCTTTTATTAAAGACAAAGTTCCAGAAAATTCATTTTGTACTAGGTCTTTTGGTTTTAACCGGTATTTATTTATTGGTTCCTTCTTTTGATTTGAATAACTCTTATACAATAGCAGTGGGTATTGGTTTGTTATCTGCACTCTTTTATGCATTGCGCAATATTATTTTAAAAAAGAGAGCGGTGAATTATAATGGTTCTAGCCTAATGTGCTTCCAATTATTTGTGATCGCCCTATTTATGTCACCTGCTTTTATGTATTTTGAATTGACAAACATTGTCTTACAATGGCAATGGTTGGTAGTATTGGCTGTTTTAACTACTGCAATTGGCCATACTTTATTCTTAAATAGCTTCAAGTATTTTTCAATTACAACTGCAAGTATATTGAGTAGCGTACAGCCCGTTTTTGGAATTATTATAGCGGCCATTTTTCTAAAAGAAATACCAACTATAATGACTGTGGTAGGCGGGTTGTTAATTTTAAGTTCTGTAGTTATTGAGAGTGTTCGTTCTTATAAAAAATAATAGCGATTAATTGCTAATGCCCGGTGTTGATAGGTTGATTTGAGGGAGTAGTCCGCTTGAAAATTTATCAAATTCATTGTTTTTTGCAAGCCTTCGAACTTCCATTGGGTTAAAATTTCCATTAAAATAAAGAAAAGACCCATTTGCATTATCATTATTGTAAATCAATATTTCTTTAACAACATCTCGTTTTTCACGTATGGAAACTACATTTCTTTTTAAATCATCGTTTTTGCGAAATACTTCAATGAATGAATTTGAAGCAAAGTTGTTCATTTGATTGTTTAGAAATTGTGTTTGTGATTTGGTTTTACTAGGAAACTTCATATATCTCAGGTCTCTTGTATTGCCTACCAAAGATTTCATTTCGGGGGAGATTTCGCTTACCAAAGAAAACATGAATTGAGGTACTCTAATGGCAGTAACCTGGTTATCATTCTTATGAGCTTCATAAAAGCTGTCGATGGAATTATAACTTCCGCAACCGAATACGAGGATAAAACCCAATACTGAGAATATTTTGTTCATGGAGTAGTGTTTTTCTAAAAATAGACAAAATTAAAGACAAGCATCCCAAACCGAATCTTCTGGTGGAGGCGCAGTAAAACTAATTTCCTCTTTTTTGACAGGGTGTTCAAAGCTCAAACTTCTTGAATGTAAATGTATGCTACCGTTTTTATTACTTCTATCTGAACCGTATTTCAAATCGCCTTTAATAGTACAGCCAATTTTGGCTAACTGTGCTCTTATTTGGTGGTGACGACCGGTCTTTAAATCAATTTCGAGTAAATTATAATTATCAAGATTTTTTACGATTTGATAGCTCAAAATGGCCTTTTTGCTATTCGGAACCTTTTTAGAATGCGCATACGATTTATTTTGTTTTGGATTACGAACCAACCAATGCTCTAAAATACCCGCTTTACTTGGAGGTTCATTTTTGACCACCGCCAAGTATGTTTTTTTGGTTTTTCCTTCGGCGAATAATTTGTTTAACCTTGGTAATGCTTTCGAGGTTTTTGCAAACACTACAATTCCTGAAGTAGGTCTGTCCAATCTATGCACGACTCCCAGATAAACATTTCCAGGTTTATTATACTTAATTCTTAGGTATTCTTTGACAATTTCACTTAACGGAATATCGCCAGTTTTATCACCTTGAACAATATCGCCTGGTCTTTTATTGACAACAATTAAATGGTTGTCTTCATACAAAACCTGTAGATTTTTTGGATTGGATTGTTCGGTTATTGGATTTTTGGATTTTTGAAACATTTATATTTCATTCTTTTTCAAAAGTGACAAAAAAAGAATTGTAACTGCTCCAAGTGTTACCGATATATCTGCCAGATTAAAAATTCCAGTTTTAAGAAAGCCAAATTTTAAATGAAGAAAATCAGTTACTGAACCATATAAAAACCTATCGATAATATTACCAATTCCACCACCGATAATAAATGAAAAAGCTATTAGAGTATATTTATTTGTTTTTTTATGTGTAAGTACACGATATGTTAAAAACAATAAAACCAAGGCAGGTAAAATATTTAAAAACACTTTTTTAGTAATTGGCGGCAAATTTTCGCCAAGCCCTAACGCGGCGCCGGTATTTTCAACTTTGGTTAAAACCAAGTTGTCATTCAAAACATTTATATAACTATTAGAATGAATAGAATTTCGTACAATTTTCTTTGAGATTTGGTCGCAACCGATGTTTGATAATATCAGAAGAATAACTAAAATTTTTCTTGTCATTGATTTATAATTTGAACCAAATTAATACTGCTCCTCATCACTAGGGAAATCACGACTTTTTACATCATCAACATACCTTGAAATCGCATCGCTCATTTCTTCATATAAATTCATATATCTTCTCAAAAAACGTGGATTGAATTCGTGGGTCATTCCCAATAAATCATGAACAACAAGAACCTGTCCGTCAACACCATTACCAGCACCAATACCAATTACAGGAATTGAAATACTTTCTGCTACTTCCTGTGCTAGTTTTGCTGGTATTTTTTCTAAAACTAACCCGAAACAACCCAATTTTTCAAGCATTTTGGCATCTCTTTTTAATTGTTTTGCCTCTTCTTCTTCCTTAGCCCGTACGGTATAAGTTCCAAATTTATAGATAGATTGCGGTGTTAATCCCAAATGCCCCATTACAGGAATTCCAGCACCTATAATACGTTTTACAGAGTCTTTTATATCTTCGCCACCTTCAACTTTTATGGCATGACCACCACTCTCTTTCATAATACGAATAGCCGAACGGAGCGCTTCTTTTGAGTCACTTTGATAACTACCAAACGGAATATCAACAACAACCAAAGCTCTTTTTGCCGCGCGGACTACAGAACTTGCATGATAAATCATTTGATCTAGTGTTATGGGCAAAGTAGTTTCATGACCTGCAATAACATTACTGGCAGAATCACCAACCAAAATAACGTCGACATTAGCGGCATCAACAATCTTGGCCATGGAGTAATCATATGATGTCAACATGGATATTTTCTCTCCATTTTGTTTCATCTCAATTAGTGATTTTACGGTCACTCTTTTGTACTCTTTTTTGGCTACGGACATTATAAATTAGTTTGAAGGCTAAATGTAAGCAGATTTGTTTAATTTGGATTTCTATCAAAAGTCTTAAATTATGAAGAAGCTTATTTTTTTTGCACTATTTTTTGTTGGTATTGTGATAACATCAGCGCAAAGTGATGAAGAGGTTAAAGTCAAAGAGGTAGTGGAAGGTTTTTTTGAAGCTTTTCATAAGCAAGATTCAATTGTAATGAAGAAGTATGTTGGCGATAATGTATTGTTGCAAACAACAGGACGTAATAAAGAAGGAAAAACAATGTTTAGAACTGAAAAAATAGAAAAATTGTATAGTTCCATAGTTAGCATACCCGATAGTGTTCAGTTTCAAGAAAAATTGACATCATGGTCCATACAAGTTGACCGAACCATGGCTAATGCTTGGGTTGGTTATGAGTTTTGGATTAACGATGAATTTTCACATTGCGGTATCAACTCTTTCCAAATGGTTAATTTTGACGGCGATTGGAAAATTGTGTATTTGATTGATACTAGGGGTAGGACAGGTTGTATAGAGAATTAAATACTTACTTTTTTCTTTCGCGAGGCCAACTATCAGCAAACATTTTATTGTGTAATTTTTCTATTTTCTCTGTCCATAGTTATAAAAAAGGGCGTGTACATCAATGTACCCACCCTTTTGAATTAATGCTCTATTAAATTATGATATTTATGGTCTTGCCTCTAGAATAAGGTTAAATGGAGTTTCAGTTGCTCTTTTAAATCTTGTAAATCCGCTATTTGTTACTACCTCTTTAAGTCGTTTTTCACCTGCTTGAGCACCTAGTGCAAGTCCAACTTCTTGATTCAGTGAGCAAGGTGTACAAATCATAGTTGAAAATGCATAAAACGCTCTTCCAACCGGATTGAGATTACCTTCCAATGAATCAGCCGCAAACGGTTCAACTATCATACAAGTGCCGTCAGACTTTAAAGCATTTTTAACATGCGCACATGCTCCGACGGGATCTCCCATATCATGTAAACAATCAAAGAAACATATAAAGTCATAATCTTTACCCGGAAAGTCTTTGGCTGTGGCCACTTCAAAAGACGCATTTTTCACATTAGCTGATTCTGCTCTTTCGATGGCCTGTTCTATTGATTTTTCATGAAAGTCGTATCCAATGAAAGTAGAATTAGGAAAGGCTTTGGCCATTACAATGGTTGATGCAGCATGGCCACAACCAATATCTGCAACTTTAGCCCCTTGCTGCAATTTTTCAACTACTCCATCTAATTCGGGCAGCCAAGCATTTATCAAATTTCCTTCATATGAGGGACTAAAAAATTTCTCTGTACCACAAAATAAACAGGTGTTGTGGTCGCCCCAAGAAATACCTTCGCCTGATTTGAAAGCTTTTTCAAGTTTGGGTTCATCATGATAGGCAGATGAAATTGCATAAAATGCCCCTGTCATAAATACTGGGCTTTTATTATTTCCAAATACTGCGGATTGTTCAGGAGTCATAAAGAATTTTTGATTTATTGAATCATATTCAACATAGCCTGAAGCAGCTTGAGCGGATAGCCATTCTCTGACATATCTTTCTGCGGTTCCTGTTTTTGTGGCTACTTCATCAGAAGAAAGAGCTCCGGATTCTGCAAGACATTTGTAAAGCCCAAGTTTATCACCTAGAATAATTAATGGCCCATTAGCGGCTGCACCCATTTCGGTTATCACTTGTCCTAATAAGTCGTGTAATTTAGTTTCGTTCACTTCCATATTCAAATATTATTTGGTTAATTAATTTTCTATTGTTTGAGGTAGTTTATTATTCAAGGTTTACTATTTCTTAAAGCTTAAGCGCATTATGCATAAGCTTTTTCTTTCATAGTATCAATTACAAAATCTAGCGCAACGTTCCAGGCTTTCATAGATTTTAATGTTCTATTGTCTGCCAATACTTCATCTATGGTCTCAATCATAGCTTGCTTGATAATAGGATAGTATTCTTCTTTAACTCCATAATTAACATGACTCTTGCCTAATTTTTCCAAACCCTTTTTTAAATGCTCTGGTCTAGAAAGCGAGTAAACGATACCGGCTAACATATGCGTTAATAAGCGTCCTTGATCGGTCATATTATTGCGAAAGAGAGCTCTAACATCAGGCGCCAATGCGAATGCTTTATCATAGAATATTTTGGCGAATTTCACTTCATCTGCAAGCATGATGTTCATTGAAGCTTGAAGTTCAAGTTGAAGGTCCATATCTTTAAATCCTTTTAGTTCAAACAATTTTGATAACCCTTCTTTGCCTGCAAGTTTGTTATTAAAGTTTCGCCCAAGTACAACAGAATCTTTAATAACATTTTTGTAAATGGCATCAGATATTAAAATATTGGTATCTGTTGCTTTTGTTTCGTTCTGAATTCTGCTAGCCACATTGACCGGATCACCAATAACGGAGAATTGTTTGTAATGAGGATGCCCTAAATGACCAATATATGCGGTGCCAAAATGAATCCCAATTCCCGATTTTAACTTGATGTCGATATCTTTTAAATCTGTTCGATTCAACGAGTCTAGTGCGTATTGCATTCCTAAAGCTGCTCGAATGGCATCTTCACAATTTTTTTGCGCAGTACTACCTGTTGTACCAAATACACCTATTATTTCATCTCCTACATATTGATATATGATACCATTATTCATTAAAATAGGTTCCCCTAGAGCGGTATAGAACTTATTTAGCATATAGGCAATGTCAAAGTTTAGGTTGTGAGAAGAAAGGCTTGTAAAATTTCTAATATCACAAAAGAGTATTGCAATAGGTCTTTCCTCTGCTCGTCCTTCGGGCGCCAACTCTTTCTGTAGATTATTGACCTCTCCACTTGACCAAATCAATCGTTGCAAAACAACATCACCCTTAGGGCGAGCTTGACAGGCTAATCTAATAGATGGATCCCATTTTCTGGCATGACAACTAGATTTTTCAAATTCTGTCTTGGGGCTTAGATTTTGTGTTCCACTAATAACTCGCACCCTACAAGTTGTACAAACACCATTTCCACCACACTCGTGTAAATGAGGAATACGATTTGCAATGGATATATCGAGAAGTGATTCATTATCAGAGTTAAAAGCTACTTCTTTATTAATTGCAGAGTATGTAAGTTTATGAGCCATTGCAGATTACATTAAAAAGTTAAACATGTTGTACTTTTTGGCAATGGTCAAAGTTACTTTTGGTCCTTCAATTTTTTTACACCCTATTCTATGATTTCTATAAATCATACTTCTATTAGAGATAGTATCACACAATTGTGTGATATTAAGAATCATTGTTTTGGGTCTTGTGTTAAAATCAGAATTAAATAACTTTGACTGAGATGATATTAAGTATTTGGCAGAACCACTTAGAGTAAGTTTTACCAATTGGAGTTTTGCCGCTGTATATCAAAAACCCTCTTGTCATGCGGAGTAAAAAGCTCTTCTTTATTTTATTTGTAATAAGCGTTCAAGTTGTATCGGCCCAATCAAAAAAATTGGACAGTTTGCGAAGGATGGTCAAAGTGATGCCCGAAGATTCTTTGAAGTGTGAAACTTATTTGGATATTGCTTATCTACTCTATTCTGGTGAAGAATCAGAATTGTTTGCTCAGAAAGCTCTGAGAGTTGCAAAAACTATTAATTCAACTAGACTTATTGGAAAATCGTACCACAGATTGGCTTGGTGTCACGGATACGATGAGGTGGATAAGAAAACGGCGTATTTAGATAGTGCTACCATTAAATTTGCTGAAATTAATGATTATTATGGTCTGGGTAGTGTACATGATACCCGAGGAATATTGCTTAAAGTCTATGGTTCCCTTGATGAGGCTTTTCTTTCATTTAATCAATCATTAGATTATTTTTCAAAAATACCAGATGCTGAACGAGAGGCCAGTGTTCTTAATCATTGGGCCATTGCTGAGTATACCGGCGGAAATACTGAAGAGGCGCTTAAAAAGTACTTAAGAGCATTAGATTTTAGGTTAAAAGAAACCCCCAAATCACATCTAGAGACAGCAAAACTTTATCAAGGTATTGGTGAGGTTCATCGTATAAATGGTGATTTAGATTTGGCAACTATTAACTATTTAAAGGGATATGATAATAGAAGAGAGGTCGAAAATATTGGTGTAGTAGAATCTATGCTAAGTATTGCATCAATGATATATGAAACTGCAGAAAAAAAAGTTGATACTACAGAAATAGTCAATATTATTAAAGACCATGGGTTCAATGGCTCTTTACATCTCATTCAAATTGCGGAAAAAACCAAAGGTGTTTCGGATAGAATTGGATTTCAAAATTCCATAATGGACGTAAAAAGGATGCGTTTTCTTTTGAATAAAGATTTTGAGGCTGCTTATCAACTTTTAGTTGAACAAAAAAAAATACAAGAAGAGTATAAACTTAGTGAAAGTAGTTTAGAGGCAATGGCTGACATGAAGGTGAAGTTTGAAAAGGACCAGTTAAAACTACAATTGTTAGAAGAAGAGGTAATAAATCAAAAAAGTGAGGATCGTATGATGCTAATATTATTTTCCCTAGCGACATTGCTTTTAATTGCTATTATTGGTCTTCTATATTATCAAAATCGTGTAAAAGCGGGTCAACTAGAACTAAGCGGAGCTCAAAGAGAACAACAAATTGTTTCTATGCGCTCAATGTTGGAAGGACAGGAGAAAGAACGTTCAAGAATAGCTCGTGATCTTCATGATGGTTTGGGCAATTTACTATCTTCCTTAAAGATGAATATTGGTAGTTTACAGATTAATTTTGATGATACTAATTCAAAAAAAATCTATGGGTCAGCAAGTCAGATGATTGATGAGGCATGCACTGAGGTGAGAAAGATTGCTCATGAGATGATGCCGCAAGCATTAAAAAAATTAGGGTTAATGAAAGCTCTTGAAGATTTAGTTTTAAAAACAGATGCGCTATATGATTTCGATGCTGAGTTTCATGTTCATGGTGAGGCTAAGTCTTTTGATGACAATACGAATGTAATGCTGTATCGAATTGTGCAAGAAGCATTAAACAATATTGTAAAGTATTCCAAAGCGAAAGAAGTCTTGGTACAAGTAAATTTTAGCGACGAATGGTTTGACCTTGCGATTGAAGACGATGGCATAGGTTTTGAACCTGATTCTGTAAATCTTGAGAAAGGAATGGGCTTAAAGAGTATGGCGTTCCGAACCGATTTTATTGGTGGTGTTTACGATATTAACAGCCGCCCAGGTTCTGGCACATTAATTACAATTAATATACCCATCAACAAATAAATAAGATAGCTGAGTTATGCAATTGAAAAGAATATGGAAAAGATAAGAGTTTTAATAGCAGATGACCATCAGATATTGCTTGATGGTTTAAAGGCAATCATAACTAAGGATAGAATGCTTACAGTTTTGGGCACGGCTAGTAATGGATTAGAAGTACTTGAATTTCTAAAAAATGAATCAGTTGATGTACTATTACTTGATTTACAAATGCCTGTAATGGATGGTTTGGAGACCACGATGCATGTGAAAAAATCTTTTCCTGACATAAAAATCATCATGCTTACCACTAATGATGAAGGTAGTATTATAACTTCTCTATTCAAGGCGGGAGCCATAGGCTACTTGCTTAAAAATGCTTCAAAAGAATACCTTATTCAAGGCATTAAGGATGGCTATTCAGGAAAAAAAGTATTGAGTTCTCATTTGACAGGAAAAATGATTGATAGCCTAACGGACAACCCAAAAGTTAAAAAGGGAAACATACCTAAGATTACTAATCGGGAGATTGAGGTTATCAAGTTGATTGCTCAAGAATTTACAACTCAAGAAATAGCTGACACTCTTTTTGTGAGCACCAATACTGTAGCTACCCACAAGCGAAACCTATTTACAAAAATGGATGTGAAAAATTCTGTGGGAATGGTGAAAAAGGCTGTGGATTGGGAATTAATATAAATCTATTACAGTAACATATTTTAAAAAAATAAAGATTTCAAGAACTAGCAATCACTCAAAAACACCCCAACTGCTAAACCACCTTCAGATGTTTCTTTGTATTTGGTGTTCATATCTTTTGCGGTTTCCCACATTGTATTCACGACTTTGTCCAAAGGTACTTTAGCCTCTTTAGGGTCGGTATCCATTGCTAATTCTGCAGCATTAATAGCTTTTATAGCTCCCATAGAATTCCGCTCTATACAGGGGACTTGAACTAGACCGCCAATTGGGTCACACGTAAGCCCTAAGTGGTGTTCCATGGCAATCTCTGCAGCGCATAATACTTGTTCGGGTGTGCCGCCCATTAATTCAGTTAAGGCACCAGCAGCCATAGCCGAAGAAACTCCAATTTCTGCTTGACAACCGCCCATTGCAGCAGAAATGGTCGCTCCTTTTTTAAATATGCTGCCTATTTCGCCAGCTACCAATAAAAAACGTTTGATATCATCAAAGTCACCATCATGGTTTTCAATTACTAAATAATACATCAAAACAGCTGGAATAACACCTGCACTACCATTAGTTGGTGCAGTAACCACGCGCCCTAAAGATGCATTAACTTCATTTACAGAGAGAGCAAAACAACTTACCCATTTCAATATTTGACGGAACTTAACTTCAGTTTCCCTGATGGTTTTGAGCCATTCTAAAGGTGTGGTATAGGGAATGCCACCATTTAATTTTTGATGAATATCATAGGCCCGTCTGCGAACATTTAATCCACCAGGCAAAGTACCTTCAGTATGGCAACCGGTATACATACATTCTAACATAGTATTCCAAATTTGCCGTAAATCCATATCAATTTCATCATCTGAACGCAAGGAACGTTCATTTTCTAAAACCACTTCTGAAATTGATTTACCTTCTTCTTGGCAAAATGCCAACAATTCTGCTCCTGTTTTTATGGGAAAGGGGAAAGTCATGAAAACTGCTTTATTCTCCTTTGCATGAAGGCGTTCTTCTTTTACCACAAAACCACCACCAATGGAATAGTAAGTCTCTTCCACGATTTTACCATTATTTAAAACTGCTTCAAAGCACATTCCGTTAGCATGAAAAGGCAAAAACTCCTTTAAAAAGGTAATGTCTTTTACAAAATCAAATGGAATTAATTTACGATTACCTAAAAATAGTTGTTTGTCTTGCTTAACTTTTTCAACGGCATTTGTAATCGTATTAATAGGAATCGTAGCAGGGTCAGTACCTAATAAACCAAGCACAACAGCTATATCCGTTGCATGTCCTTTACCGGTTAAAGAAAGGGACCCATACAGTCTTACTTTTATATTTTGAATATCATTAAAATAGTTGTTTTCATGAAGCTCTTGTAACCAACGTTCAGCTGCACGCCATGGTCCAAGCGTGTGTGAACTTGAAGGACCAACACCTATTTTTAACATGTCAAAAACACTGATACATTCCATTGATTCGCTTTATGTATTCAAATATAGTTACCTAAAACATATGTTTTGCCAAAAAAGAACAAGGTTAATCTGACACCTTGGCAGATTTCATGCCATGGCATAATCATTGTCACTCTAGTAGCGAGCACAAAAATTGAAGTTTAAAATTATAATATATAGACATGAGTAAAATAATCGGAATAGATTTAGGGACAACCAACTCTTGCGTTTCCGTAATGGAAGGTAATGAACCAGTGGTAATTCCAAATGCTGAAGGTAAAAGAACAACTCCTTCGGTTATTGCATTTGTAGAAGGTGGTGAAATTAAAGTAGGGGACCCTGCAAAGCGTCAAGCTGTTACCAATCCGCATAAAACAATTTATTCTATTAAAAGATTTATGGGTAATAAATTCTCTGAATCTTCTAAAGAAGCAAAGAGAGTACCTTATAAGGTGGTAAAAGGCGACAATGATACCCCAAGGGTTGATATTGATGGTCGTATGTACTCTCCACAAGAATTATCAGCAATGATTCTTCAAAAAATGAAGAAAACTGCTGAAGATTATTTAGGTCAAGATGTTACAAGAGCGGTAATTACAGTACCTGCTTATTTTAATGATTCGCAACGTCAAGCGACTAAAGAAGCTGGTGAGATTGCTGGTTTGACGGTAGAACGTATTATCAACGAACCAACTGCTGCTTCATTGGCATATGGTTTGGATAAAAAAGATACCGATCAAAAAATTGTTGTTTTTGACTTTGGTGGCGGTACGCATGATGTTTCTATCTTAGAATTGGGTGATGGTGTTTTCGAAGTATTGTCAACAGATGGTGATACGCACCTAGGTGGTGATGACGTTGACCAAAAAATCATTGATTGGTTGGCCGAAGAGTTTAAGAAAGATGAATCAATGGATTTGCGTGAAGATGCTATGGCATTACAACGTCTAAGAGAGGCTGCTGAAAAGGCTAAAATTGAATTATCTTCTTCAGCACAAACTGAGATTAACCTGCCTTATGTAACGGCAACGGCTTCAGGGCCTAAGCACTTAGTGCGAACTTTAACAAGAGCAAAGTTTGAGCAATTGATTGCTGATTTAGTTGCTAGAACTATAGAACCTTGCCAGACTGCATTGAAAGCAGCTGGTCTTTCAAAAAGTGATATCGATGAGATTATTTTGGTAGGTGGTTCTACAAGAATACCTGCAGTGCAAGAAGCTGTTGAAAAATTCTTTGGTAAAAAACCTTCAAAAGGTGTTAACCCTGATGAAGTTGTTGCCGTTGGTGCTGGTATTCAAGGCGGTGTTTTAACAGGTGATGTTAAAGATGTATTGTTATTAGATGTTACGCCGTTATCTTTAGGTATTGAAACCATGGGTGGTGTAGCGACTAAATTGATTGAGTCAAATACCACGATTCCTACCAAAAAATCACAGGTATTCTCTACTGCTGCTGATAATCAACCTTCAGTTGAAATTCATGTATTACAAGGTGAGCGCCCAATGGCCGCTGATAATAAAACGATAGGTAGATTCCATTTAGATGGTATTCCACCAGCGCAAAGAGGTACGCCACAGATTGAAGTAACTTTTGATATTGATGCCAATGGTATCATTAAAGTTTCTGCTACGGATAAAGCTACCAATAAGTCTCAAGATATTCGTATTGAAGCATCTTCTGGGTTAACGGACGAAGAAATCCAAACAATGAAGGCAGAAGCTGAAGCTAATGCAGAAGCTGATAAGGCTGCTAAAGAAACTGCAGATAAATTGAATGAAGCTGATGGAATGATTTTTCAGACAGAAAAGCAGTTGACTGAGTTTGGTGATAAATTATCAGACGATAAGAAGAAGCCAATTGAAGAAGCTTTAGAAGAGTTGAAGAAGGCTTATGAAACTAAAGATTTATTGGTAATAACGCCAGCTTTGGATAAAATCAATGAAGCTTGGAAAGTTGCCTCTGAAGAAATGTATAAAGCACAAGCTGAAGCACAGCAGGCTGGGGGAGATCCAACGGCAAATGCCGGTGGCGATGCTGGACCAAGTGATGCAACAGAAGGAGACAATGTTGAAGATGTTGATTTCGAAGAGGTTAAGTAGCCTTCGTAAATATTTAAACAAGCTCAATAGAGATTTTATTGACACTTGTTTTTAGAATACAAACCCGCAATCTACATTGCGGGTTTTTTTGTTTATTTTGTCATTAAAACTATACCATGAAAAATAAAGTAAACAGAGAACTATTTCAAAGTATTGGAACAGCAACTGCTTTATTTGTTAGTGTATTGGCTTTAGTAGTCTCTATATACGAGGCGAATTTATTAAAGGCTCAACAGAAAGCTACAGTTTGGCCATATTTTGTCATTAGCCAAGGCTATAATAGTGAAGGGTTTAGTATTTATGGTCTAAATAATGGAACAGGACCAGCCATAATATCATCTGTATCGGTCACTTATAACGGAAGTCCAATACAAGGTTACTTAGATCTTTTAAAAAAAATAAAACCTGATAATACGATTGGCTATGATAAAATTCGTGTAGGTCAATTAAGTAATTCAGTAATAAAAGCGGGAGAAGAAAGATTATTGTTCTTTTTAAAATGGGATGATGAAACAAGAAAAATCGTGGAAAAAATGAATCAGGAAAAAGTTCATATTACCGTTGAGTATTGCTCTGTTCTAGACGAGTGTTGGACTTTTGAATACCCTTCTGATAAAAGAGCGAAAGGAAATTTTAAAGCTCCTCTTGAATTTAATGACTAAAGTATAAGAGTAGAATTTTAGAAAATAAACCCGCAATTTAATTACGGGTTTTTTTCTGTTTACGAAGCTTCAAGTAGTCTTAGTTTTTCAAGTGCCTCAGATTTTGAGTTTACATTGAGTTTTAAATAAATGTTTTGAATATGAAAGTTAACGGTACTTGGCGTGACAAATAATTTATTTGCTATGGTCTTATAGGTTGCACCTTGACTTAAATATTCTACTATTTGGTTTTCTCTTTTAGAAAATGAATTATATCGTTTTTTTTGAAAAGTAGCGATTACTTTCTTTGCTACATCATAACTCATAGCGGCTCCATTTTGCCTTATTGAGTTTAGTGCATGTAACAATCGTTTTTCTGAAATGGGCTTTGTTAGATAGCCATTGGCACCTGCTTTAAAGGCTTTTTTGATAATATCAAAATCACTTTTAGAGCTAACCATTACGATTTTGACATTATCATCTTTTTTTCTAAGTCGACCAATACCGTCAATACCAGAAATGCCTTGCAACGATACTTCTGATATTACAATATCAGGAATGTTGTTCCTAAAGTTAAATAAGGCTTCAACAACTGATGTGTAAATACCAACTATTTCATAGTCTAGGAAACCCATAAAATGGGTTTCATACAATTCATTCATTTTTGTATCACTGTCTATGACAATGATTTTAAGGGGGGAAGTTCTCATACTAATTCGATTTGGGGTTGAAAATTTTTGAGTAATCGTTTGTAATCTCCCTTTTAAGAATCTATCGGTATGTAATATGACTGTTATTATTGCTTGACGATAATAAGGCAATATATCATACCAATAACTTTCAACACAATAGGGTATTGAATCATTACTGATTAAAAAAAGAAGAAACCATTAAAAGGCGAAGTACACCTGGAGGTCTAATTATGAAAGTTTATGATAGCAAAGGGGGTTTGCTGAAGCCATTCATAATACGTCGTAATAATGCATTTTTGTAGGAGTTGTAGTAAGATTTCATAATACGGGGTTATCGGGGTTTGAAAATTTATTTGAGTTATTTTCTTTAAGCAATATATATTTTTTGACGAACTATCAAAAAGATTTGTAAGTATTTTCGTCCAACGGATAAAAGTTTTAAAGAATTTATAATTAAAAATAAAAAGAGACTGCCTAAAAAGACAGCCTCTTATCAAAAGCATTCGGTACATTATGAAACTAATGTCCTAAAAATCAACCCCGATTTCCGTAAGCTTCTGGTAATATTTTTACAGATTATTCAAAACTAATATCTGCTGTAGCCATTGGATTATATACTTCCATTATCCATTTTTCATTTTCGTAAGCACCATCTAAATGATTGACGTGTGCTATTGAAGCATCATTTTTTGTTTTAAAATCAGCTAAATAAACATAATGTAGACCATTTTCTTTATTGTAAAACTTTCGAGCATCAAGACCTTCTTTTTTAAGTTTTTCCATGAAAGATTTCAAGTAGGTTTTATTCTTGAAAACATTGGCAATTAAGTAATAGCCAGATTCGACACCAATTAAATCAGACTTGTTCTGAGCTTTGATCATGGCATCATCAAATAATTCAGCTCTATTATTCATTTTAATATTTTTCTTCGAATTTTCTGCGACCCCTATTTGAGCATAGCTACTTCGTATCTTTTCTTTAGGGAGTTTCTGTTCTTGTCTCATTTCATGCCGCAACAATCTCACCATAGTTTCAAAACGTCTTTCAAACATTCTATCTCTAGCACGTTCAATGGAATCTTGTCTTAAAATTAGCTCGTCGAGTACTAATCTATTTTCAAAGGCTAATGAATTATCATCTTTAGGCACAATACTTTCATTCTTCATTTGTTGCCTTAATTGCCCTAGTTGTTCTTCATAATTGCGAACAATTTCGTCAACTCGTTCATCTTCAGAACTAACAATATTAACATCAACTCCAAGGCCTCGTAACTCATCATTGAAGGAATAAGCGAGAGAAAGCTCATGATTCCATCCTAAGTTATCTCCAATGGCGTTAAGGTTTTTCTCCATTAAATATCCTAATGAAAGTTTTTTATTGAGGTTAAACCCGATTCCTGAAGAAAAACCGTAAGTATTATCATAAGTGGATTGTACCCATCCTACTTTTGGCAGTTCCAATAGCAATGAACCAGTATAAGACAACTCATCATTTACGTTAGTGCTCAATTGTACTAAAGGCATAAACCGCCCATTTTCTAATATTCCACCAGCATGCTTGAATTTGTGGGTGTATTGCACTGTTGTAGCTAAATTTTGGGTATTAAAATTGGTCAACAACTCATCCATAGTTTGATTATATGATACCAAATCTCTAAAGAACACTCCAAAATCAAAATTGCCCATGGTAAGGTTAAGACCAGGTTCAACATTAATTTTATTCTCTTTTCTGGCATCTTCAATTATAGGATCATTTTCATTGGTAACTATTCGGTTTTTATCAAGACCTTGACTTAGATAATTGATGTTGGCACCAAAAGCTAAAGCGCTCTTTTGACCAATTTTTACCGCTGTAGCGTAGTTAGCGTTAAATCCGAATTCTTGAACTATGCCAGACCATCGGCCATAAACACCGAGCCCTAAGGCTGTATTTTCATCAAGCTTATTACTGAAACCTAAATAATAGTTTTGATTATTGTCTTCATAACCAGAATACTGATTGCGCATTAATACATTCAAATATGACTTGTTTTCTCTAACCAAGGAATACGTTGGGTTAATTAAGAATCGATTAAAAAACAACTGATTATGAAACGGGCTCTTAACATTATATTGATTAGAAGTTTCTTGCGCCTCCATTAGTTGTGGAACCATAGCTAAAAGTACTATGACTAACAGGCAAATTTTTGGGTAATATATTTTTGAATAGTTCATTTTTTCGGGGTTTTAGGGTACTTTTTTGGACTATTTAGTCGATAAGCAGTATGTTTTAATGTTGACTATTAGAGTTTTGAATTTTCTCAATAATTAGTTATCAAAAAGAGTAGAAGAATAATCTGTCTCCGTTTTATCATTAAGCAACTTTAGTAACTCGTTGTCATCTTTTTGAGCCACGAAACCTGATCCAGACTTGGAGTATGTTATCGCTACTTGACTTACAGTATTTTTTGAACCTCGATTAGACATTACATAGCCCATGCCATTTTCAGGAGAAAGCGAAAGTGAAAAGTCATCATAAGCACTATTTATTTTGCTACCAAGGTTGATGGATTTGCTAATACTATTTTTCTCAATTTGAACTGCAAATAAATCAAGTCCGCCATAACCCTTTCTGCCATCGGACGCATAGAAAAGTAGCGAACCGTCAGCAAGACTAGGGTAGACATCATTCTTTTTGGTGTTTACTTTTGACCCTAAGTTTTTGGCAACGCCTAAACGGCCATCTGTTTTAATTTCTGACACATAAATGTCATATTTGCCATAAGTGCCAGGCATGTTTGAAGCGAAGAACAAGCGAGAACCATCTGCTGAAACTGTTGGGTGTTTTGCGGAATAGTGTTTAGGACAAACAACTACTTTTTTAAAATTTTTCCATTCACCATTTATGTTTTCAGCTCTATAGATTTCATGAACCACTTCTTTTTTAGAAAAAATACCATATTCAGGCTTGGATTGTATGGCTTGACTGAAAAAAGCAACTTTGCCATTTTGGGTTATACTCATCGCAGGAGAAAAATCACCTTTTACACTCGAATTAGGCATATTAATGGCTACGGCCTCAGGTGCATTAGTTTTCTTTATTGTATAATCTTGTTTTATTGCAGTTTTCCAATCTTTTTCATTACTAGATTTTGTGTTTGAAGTCAATCTATTTAACGCAAAATCATAACGCTCTTTATAACTTTCAGGGATAGTTTCGGTCTGTGCGATTTTAAATAACTTTTCGTACCAAAAAGAAGCTGCCTCGTAATTTTCTGTTAGGAAATTGACGTTTCCTAGGTCTTGAAAAATTTCAATTTCGGAATACCCGAGTTGTAAAAGTTCTAAATAATCATCAATACGTTGTGTATTTTCATTTTGATTATTGTTTTGCGCATTAGAAGTTGAAAAAACTAATAACGCCATGAAAGCAAAAGCAATTTTGTTAATTGGGGAACGTTTCATATTTGTAGATTTAGGACGTTAATACCCCACAAATATCTACAAAGGTTTGAGAGAAATACTTATGAATTTTTCATAGGTTTTACGTTTTAACGTATTTAATAGCAGTACATCGATGTTTTTGACGAAAGAATAAGACAGACTAGTCTATTCAATTTTTACCTCTTAACTAGTGATGTGTCTTAGAAGAATCTGAAACCAACCTATTGATTTCCTGTAATTCAGCTGATGTTAAGTCACGCCACTTTCCGACTTCAACATCTAAAATAATATTCATAATACGAACTCGTTTTAATCTACGAACTCTATAACCTAAATGTTCACACATTCGCCGAATTTGTCTATTCAGACCTTGCGTTAAGATGATTTTGAATTGTTTTTCGCTAAGTTGCTCTACACTACAGTTTCTAGTAACGGTATCAAGAATTGGAACACCATTTCCCATTTTGATGATAAAATCTTGAGTAATAGGTTTGTTTACATTGACTATATATTCCTTTTCATGCCCATTTCGCGCACGTAGAATTTTGTTCACAATATCGCCATCATTAGTCATAAAAATTAAACCCTCGCTAGGTTTATCTAACCGACCTATCGGAAAAATTCGCTTTGGATAGTTTATGAAATCAACGATATTATCTTTTTCAACCCCTGTATCTGTGGTGCAAACAATCCCCACCGGCTTATTAAATGCTAAATAAACAGGTTTCTCTTTTGGAGCAGAAATAGATTCACCGTCAACTTTAACTATGTCAACTTCAGTTATTTTAGTGCCCATTTCAGGCACTTTACCGTTAATGGTTACTCGACCCTGTTCAATAAGTTTATCAGCTCCCCTTCGGGAACAATAGCCCACTTCACTTAAATATTTGTTTATACGGGTTTGTTTCATTAATTGATACGGTATCGAAAATTGATAATAATAATTTCAAAAATAGCCATAAAAACCTATCAATAGTAAAGTGCACTTTTTGACAATAGTTGAAATGCAAAGTATATTGAGGAGGCTTATTTTTATAAGGTTTATTTTAATATTGTATTTTTAATTCAAATTAAAAAATAATGCTATGCGAGTATTAAATGTCTTAGGGATTTGTTTTGTTTTTTTATTTACAAGCTGTGGTAGTTCTTATTTAACAAGTTCAGAAAATGTTAGTAAAACTAAACAGGGGTATGAGAAAGTGCTAGTAGTTGGCCGTTCAAAGGATAAAACATCACGGATTAAATTTGAAAATGAGGTGGTTAAAACACTGATGGAAAATGGAGTGAATGCAAAAGCATCTTATGAAGTAGAAGGAACTAAAGATTTATTAAACAAACTCTCAGAGAGTCAAATACAAGCCTTAAAGCAAAAACTGGTTGCTCAAGGTTTTGATGGAGCTATTCTTACAAACCTTATTAATACAGAAGAGTATACTGATGTTTTGCCAGGCAGTACTTCTACCGCTTATGTGCCTGCTAGATATGGCCGATTTGGTCGTTATGTGGGTTATTATCCTGTAACAACTTGGGAGCCAAATGAGCTCAAAACAGGAATAAAATATGTTTTTGAAAGTAGTTTTTACAATCTTTCAAAAAAAACTGGTGATAATTTAGAATGGATCGGTCGGTTTGAACTAAAAGATCCATCTTCAATTGAAAGAACGACGAGTATTTATTCAAAAGAACTCATACAAGCATTATTGAAAAATAATATCCAAACGGATTGACAACTTTAGTTGGATTGAAAAAGCTAGGGTTTGGGTTTTAACTTTTTAATGAATAGCCACATAAATTTAAAGTAAGACCTCGAAAACAAAGAAGATGCTTAAAAATAAACGCTTAAGGGTTTGGTTTATTTTTTTAACTTTAATTGTAATTATTTTAGGTTTTGGATTTATCCAAACTAAAAGAACCATTCAAAAAGCACTTGATAATCAAATTCTACTTCTTAATAAAACCCAACCTTTACAACTAGCTTACGATAAGCTAGAGATTTCTTATTTAACACGTTCATTTGAATTGACCAATGTAGTTCTTCTCCAAGACAGCTCTAACTTAGACTTAAACAAATTAAACCCTCACACATTTATCAACGCTATTAAGGTCAAAAATTTTAAAATTTTACCCTTGTTAGTAAACAAAAAATTAGACGTTGAAAAGCTTGAAGTGACAGGTCTAGATATCGTTTTTAAAAAAGGAGGGCTATTAGAAAAGAGATTAGCTCAAAAAACTAAAAAGAAAACCCCAAAGGCAAGTAAAAGTGTTTTAAAGGAATTTTCAATTACGAAATTTGAGATTTTAGATTTTCAAATTATTCATTATGATGAGATAGCAAATGACACCATTAATTCGTTTAAAGGAGACTTTCTTGCAATTAAGGATATACTATTTAGGAGTGGCTCAGATAAAAAAGCAATTTCTATTAAAACTGATAATATTGTTTTCGAACTAAATAATATGTTAGTGACCTACGGATCAATTAAAGAAAAGATTTCATTGTCTAATGGCATAATGGACTTAGGTACCGGTTATTCAAAATTTAGTAATTTGAAATTGGGTGATATTCATAGTTTAAAGAAAAAGGTAGCGAATAGTATGTATACCAAGTCACCAAGTTCTGTTGATATTTCTAAGGTAGAAGCTTTTGGTTTAGATACTTCTAAACTCTTTAAAGACTTTGATTTAATTGTAGATAGTGTTCTAATTGATAATGCTAAAATCACCATTCTAAAAGATTCAAACAAGCCTTGGAATCAATCGGTTGCTAAACTCATGCCGCAACAAGTTTTAAGAAATACAAATAAAGAATTTTGGATTAATAAGGTTCAAATAAAAAATTCAAGTCTAAATTATTTCGAAATTATCAATGATAAAGAAGTAGAAATTAACCTTGAAAATGTGCAGTTAACAATTTTAAATTTGGGCACGGCAAAATCAAGATATAATGATTTGGAGTCTCAAAATATTGATATGTCATTGACTGCGAAAGTTTTTAAGGAAATGGATTTCTCTCTTAATCTAAAACTAATTAATCCGCTTCATAGTAATTTTTTCACTTTCAATGGACATACTAGTTCATTCCATTTTGAATCATTTAATCCAGTTATGGTTCCTTCTTCAAGTATAAAATTTGAATCTGGACGAGTCTATGAGCTTAATTTTAATGGCCAAGGCAATTCGACTACTACAACAGGTGATTTTGTTATGCGCTATGATAATTTGAAAACAATAATACTGCGAAAAGATGCTATGCTTACAAATAAGACTTTTTCATGGATAGCGAATTCCGCGGTGAGAAAAGAGAATCCGAAAAATGGGAAACTTAAAACTGCCGAAATAGACTTTAACCGAGTTCCTTATAAGGGATTTGGTAACTACATGGTTAAGTCTATTGAATCCGGTCTTATTAATTCTGTCTACCCCTTTGGGAAAAGAAGGCAAAAAAAATAGATTTTTTTTATTTTTAAAACCACCATAAAATAATTTTCATTCTCTAGATTCCTTATCTTTCGTAGTGTATTAAATCAATTATAAATATGAAAAAATTCTCATTTGTTTTAATTACATTTTTAATGTTGTCATGTTCATCCATCAAAGTTTTAGATACTTGGAAAGGTGATGATTCGAATATAACCAAGTTTAAAGATAAAAATGTACTGGTTCTGGGTAGAACCGCGGATGACCATTCAAGAATTGCATTTGAAGAAGCAATTGCTAACAACCTGAGAAAACAAGGGATAAATGCTACCGAAAGTTTTATTAAAGCACCAAAAATTAATCCCAAGAAAGAATTTACTAAAGAGCGTATTGAGTTTATTAAGAGTTTAATGGCCAGCGAAGGTTTTAATGCAATAGTAATTACATCTATTAAAGACAAACAACAAATAACTAGGTCAACCAATAGTGGCATTTACATGGGTGCTACCTATGGTAATTATTATCCAGTCGGTTATGGTACTTTCTATGATTATTTTGCTTTACCCTATATTGGAGGTTCATATTACAGTGCTTATGGAGATTACATCACAAACTCAGTTAGCACAACCACCGAAACAAAGTATATTCTTGAAACCGCTGCATACAATCTTGATGAACCAAAAGAAGGTCAATTAGTTGCAATATTAACCACAAGTATCAATAACCCAAAAGATGCTTACAAAACTGCCGATGCCTATGTTAAAAAGTTGGTTTCCGCTTTTGAAAAAGCTCAATAGAATAAATAAGACTTACTTGCAATTGATTATTCTTTTTTTCTACAGTAATGGTTACGTAATCGCACAAGGAAATTATAGATTGGAGAATTTTGGAAATAAATCAATTCTATTAAATGGTAATGTTACTGGTACGGTCAGCGATTTGGGCTTGAGTTATTATAACCCAGCAAGGTTAGGCTTAGTAGATAACCCATCATTTGCAATTAGCGCCAAGGCATTTGAATTAAGTAATATCAAACTTGAAAATACATTCGGGAATAGCGAACGTGTTAAGAATTCTAATTTTAATGGTATTCCGACTATGGTTGCAGGAACGTTTGAACTCAAAAACTTACCGGAACATAAATTTGCGTATTCCTTTATATCAAGATATCGCAATAGATATAATATAAATTACAGTTCAGGCATAGTGAACGGAGATTTTATAGAGGGTTCAGAGGGTAATGAAGATGTACTTTCAAGAGCTAATATAAATACTGATCTAAGAGAAGAGTGGATTGGGCTTACATGGGCCAAACCTATAAAGAGCAATTTTAGTGTTGGAGCCTCTCTATTTTTTTCGATTTACAATTACTCGGGTAGTTCAAACGTAAATTTTGCTTCAAATAATGAACAGGATAACGTATTACTGTATGATAATACAATCAGCTATGATCAAAAGACCTATGGTCTGTTTTTAAAATTGGCCGCAGCATGGAAATCTGATGAGGTCGAGCTTGGGTTTAATCTTAACCTACCGCATTTAAAACTTTTAGGGAGCGGCGGCTTTAGTGGGGAAGAGGTTTTATCAGGTACGAACAATGACATTTTTAATTTGACTGAATTCGCAGACTTAGATTCTAGGCGGAGAACTGCGCTAGGGGCCGCTTTAGGTGCAGGATTTAATTTTAAAAAGAATAAAATACATGCTAATATAGAATGGTATGATGGGGTTGGAGAATATCAGAGACTAGATATAAGTGCTTTAGATTTAAATGCTTTTACCAATCAAGACTTTAACTTTAGCGAGTCACTTAAACCAGTTGTTAATTTTGGTGTTGGGGCTGAAATATATTTAAATAGTATTTGGAAGGCTTACTCAAGTTTTTCAACGGATTATTCTGCTTATAAAAATCAGACTACCGTTTTTAATTTAATTAGTTCTATTAATGAAGAAGCTGATACTAGAACTAACTATTGGCATTATGGGGTAGGAGTTAGCGCAAATTTAAGTTGGGCAAGTTTTGTTTCAGGTGCTATTTTATCCACAACAAGTGCAGAATTTGCAAACCCCATAGATTTTCCATCTGGTGAGTTTGAGGCAGTAGAGAATGAAATTTCTAGATTAAGTCTCAACCGATGGCGTTTTATCATAGGAGTAGAGATTCCATTATTCGTTGAAAAAATTGAAGAGACTTTAGAAGGACTATAAATCTCAAGAACTTTGAAAAAAAATACATTTAAAAATAGCCCTTGGTTTCATAGAAAAATAGTGGTTATTCCAGTTTGTATTATTCTATTACTAGTATTTTCTAGAATCTTATTACCTACTATTCTAAAATACTATGCTAATAAAGCATTAGAGAATATTCCGGGCTATTACGGTCAAATTTCAAATATTGAGGTTGGTCTTTTTTCAGGTAAGTATGTAATTGAAGGATTGTATCTTAATAAGATTAACGCCAAAACTCAAATTCCATTTTTGAATTTCCCAAGAGGGGTTGTTGCTATAGACGTCAAAGAACTCTTCGATGGTCATATTGTTAGTGATATTTACCTCGAAAAGCCTGAAATTATTTATATCCTTTCAGACCATAATACACCATCTGATGGAAAAAATGAACCAGTGTTGGAAGATTGGTCCAAGGCCTTAACAGATTTAGTGCCAATAGCTATAAATCAACTTGATGTTGTAGATGGTAAATTTGGATATGTAGAAGTGAACACAAAACCTAATATTGACTTACATATTCAAAATATAAGCCTTACGGCATCAAATCTTAGAAATACGAGGTCAGTTAGTGATAATCTACCTTCAACAATTGCAGTAACTGGGAATACCGTTGGAGGCGGCAGTCTTAAATTGGATGGACAAATGGACTTAATCAAAAAACTACCAGATTTAGATATTACTTTTACTATTGAAAATACCAATGCCACATCTTTAAACGCATTTACAAAGCATTATACAGGTATAGATTTTGCCAGAGGCACTTTTCAAATGTTCGGAGAATTGAAAATTAGTTCAGGTCAAGTAGAGGGTCTTGTTGTACCATCTTTTGTCAATTCAAAATTCATAGGCAAGGGTGATAAGTTCTTAAGTGTATTATGGGAGGGGTTTGTTGGTATGTTTAAGTTTATTTTAAAAAATCACAAGAATAATAGTATTTCAATGAAGGTTCCGTTTAAAGGGGACTTGACCAACGTAAAAACTAATAAAATAAGTGCCTTTTTTAGCATTTTTAAAAATGCCTGGGTAAAAGCGTTCTATCCTATTCCAGATAAGAAAAAAGATACCTTGCAAAAAAGTAAATCAAGACCTGATAAAATAGAAAAATCTCCTTGAATACTTATTTTAAAATAAATTTACTCTTGTTGCGCATCTTTATAAATGATGTATTTGCCTACTACAACAGCAGTAATGATTACCAAATAAAATTGTCCGATTAGGCCAATAAATATAGCTGCTTTTTGCGCAAGACCAGTCATGGGTAAGATATCTCCATAGCCAATCGTCATTAAAGTGATAAAACTAAAATACATAAGTTCTTCGGCCAAAAGTTCTGTCTGACCTAGCTCTCCAAGCAAACTTCCTTGAAATGATCCAGGTGCTATAAGTTCTATGGTAAGGCATATAAAAAAACCTATTAAGCCTAAGGAAATATAACCGCTAGTCAATCCAAAAATGACATTCTTATTTACTTGTTTTGCAGACCAAACCTGTTTGATTATTTCAACCGTAACCACTAGGTAGAATAGGAAATAACCTGTCATTCGAATAAAACCTATTTGTTTTGATTCTTCGCCTAAAAAAGTTGAAATACCAAAAAGAACGGCACTTATTATAAGCATTAATAAGCAAAACCACATTAGCTTTGGTTTTGTAGATATGAGCAGTACGCCAGCCAATAGATTAATTAAAAAAAGTATGGGCTCAAATATATTTTCAAAAAGTATAGGCGGGACTATTAACGAACCAAACAAAATAGCTATCTGGCTAGATAGAAATAGTTCAAATCGATTTTTGTACAAGCTTGCTACCATTAATCCTTCATCAAAGCTGCATCAAATTCATAATCCTTATAATTTATTTTATAGACTGCACTATAAAACGTGGGGATAAATATCAGGGTAATTACTGTTCCAAACAGTAGGCCTATCATAATACTTACAGCCATACCTTCCCACATTTCGCCGCCACTTAAATATAGTGGAATCAATCCTAAAACTGTAGTAAAAGTGGCAAGTAAAATGGGTCTGAATCTTTGTAAACATGCCGTTATAACAGCATCTTTTTCTATTCTTTTTAGGGTGTTTTGTTCTACTTCCATACGGTCGATAAGAACAATAGCATTGTTAATTACTATGCCTGCTAAAGAAATGACACCTAAAAAGGGCATAAAACCAAAAGGTTCTTGAAATAGCAATAATCCTATAACAACCCCAATAATGGCTAATGGAATTGTTAAACAAACCATTGTCATTTTTCGGAATGAATTGAATTGGATGATTAAGAGCAATACAATAATAAAACCTGATAGCGGAAGATATTTGACTACTGCACCCATGTTTTCAGCAGTATTTTCGGCATCTCCACCAAACTTGTAACTGTAATCAGACTCCCATGATACTTTTTGTTCGTCTAGCCATGGAGTAATTTCATTTGTAATCGCAGAAGCATTCGCACCTTCTCTCAACTCACTTGAAATGATTACGGTTCTATAAATATCCAAACGTTTAATTTTACTGTATTGCCACTCAGGGACAATCGAGGCAACTTGCAATAATGGAACACTTTTTCCAGAAGATTGAGAATAGACGTTTAAAGTTTCTAAAGATTCTAGACTTTGCTGTTGACTAGATTCACTACGCATTACAATTGGTATGGATTTATCATCTTCACGATATTCCCCAGTCTGAAAACCATCTAAAACCGTTTGTAAAGAAGTAGCAATATCTTGATTAGATACTCCTGCAGTTTGGGCTCTAGTTTGGTCAATGTTTATTACGAATTTTTTACTTTTTGGTCCCCAGTCATCTTTAATATTCTTGGTTCCGTTAATTCCTGTGAGTTTTCCCTTAACAGTATTTGCAATGTCAGCAAGAACGTCAGGGTTAGGTCCTGAAACTTTTATTTCGATAGGGGTTCCACCACCACCAGAACCTAGTAGACCTACTTTTATATCCGCGTCAGGGAAATGACTAAAACAAAAGGCATCTAGCTTAGATACCATCTCATTATTATAAATAAAGTTAGATGTATTCACTAATAAATGGGCGTAACTCGAATTGGCTTCATCAGGAGAATAGCCTAAATCATAGGATTCTGGTCCTTCGCCAATATAGGCCGACCAATCTACGATACCATTAGTTTGCTGCTCATTTATCTGCAGTGAATCTGAAATAAATTTTTCTATCTCTAAAACCACGTCAGATGTCGTTTCAATTTTTGTTCCCAGCGGTAGATTGATATCAACGGTTATCATGTTTCTATCGCTATCTGGAAAGAAAACAAAGGCCACTTTAGTAAAGCCATAAAGCGAGAGAAAAAAGGCAGCAAAAATCCCTATCAGAACTATCCATTTATGAGAAAGTGCTTTAAGAATTAAGTTTTTATAATATCCTTTTAGAGAATTTATGATACGGTCGATAAAACTTTCTTTTTGCTCTGCTTTGGGTATGATTTTAAGGAATAAGTAGCAGAACAGCGTAATGACTGTTAAGGCCATAATCCATGATGATAAAAGTGCTAGTGAGATGACCACAAAGATTGGCCCAACAATATCGCCCATTGTTGACTCTGCCAAATAAAATGATAAAAATGCAGCTGAGGTTGTAAGTGTTGATATTAATAACGGGGTAAATAGCTCTGAGCAAGCATCAATAGCAGCTTGTTTTTTTGGTATACCTTGTTCTAACTTTACCATAATAGTTTCTGCAACAACAATGGCATTGTCAACCATCATACCTAATGCCATAATCAAGGCAGCAAGGGTAACCTGATTCAATCCCATGTTAATAATGCCCATTAGCATTAGGGTCATTACCACTACAATAGGTATTAAACTGGCGATTATGGTACCTGATCGCAAGCCTAGAAATACTAGCATTACAATAAGCACAATACCTATGGACTGCATTAAATTGACAACAAAATCGCTGATTTTAACGTCGATATAGGTATCTAATGAAGAAAGTCGACCGAGCTCTAGGCCTACAGGAAGTTTCTCTTTCCACTTATCTATAACAACATTAATATCCTCTCCCAGTTTTATTACGTTTGAACCTTCTTTAAGGCTAACATGCAGTGAAATGGCATCTAAACCATTAACACGTACCTTTTGTTTGGGAGGGTCAATGTAAGACTGTGTAATTGTGGTGATGTCCCCTAACGGAAGTAATTGCGTGCCATTGGCACCTACGGGTATTAGAGTTTCTTTAATATCCTGCAGGGAATTAAAATTTCCTGTAGGTTCTAATATAATTCTCTCATTTCCCAGATTAATTTGTCCGCCACTACTTAAAATATTTGTTGAGGTAATGATGTTTTGCAATTTACTCGCAGATAGCCCATATTCTTTGAGTTTGGCATTATCAAATTCAACAAAAATTCGTTCATCTTGGACACCGCCAAGTTCCACCTTCGCCGCATCAGGTAATTTTATCAAATCATCTTTGATGTCATCCAAGTATTCTTTCATGTCAGCGTATGAATACCCATCAGATGTCATTCCAATAACAATTCCATAAACGTCACCTATACCATCATCTTTTAAATCGGGCGTTACACCTTTAGGTAGACCTTGTATAGCGCTTAACTTTCTGCGTAACCTATCCCAAACGGCTTGCATGTCTTCTGGTGCAACCTCATCTTTAAGCGTTACCGTGACAACAGATAATTCGGATCTTGAGGTACTTGCAACTTCTTTTAGTTCAGGAAGTTCTTGAACTACTTTCTCTATTTTATCAGTGACCAGGAGTTCAACGCGTTCTGGACTTGCCCCGGAAAAGAAAGAAACCACTGAGGCGACCCTAACCGTGTAAGGTGGCATACTATCTCTGGGTAATGATTGATATAGCACCATACCCATAATCATGATAGTCGCAAGAATGGTAAAGGTTATCCTATTTTTAGTAATGGAAAATTGGGTGAGATTCATACCTTTTTTCTTTTTTGAAATTCAATTACTGAAGCGATACTTCTTGTCCATCTAGTAAGGTTTGTAAACCAGCGGTGGCAATCAACTGACCTACTTTTAAGCCTTTAACGACTTCAAAACCCTCAGAATTTAAATTACCTACCTCTACTGGATTCTTCTTTACCATTGCTTTTCCACCTTCTTGCTCTATTAGAAAGACAAATCTTCCATTACTGTCTTCTCCCACAGCATTTGCAGGTATTCTTAGGGCATTTGCTTGTTTTTTCATTTCATCAAGTTCAAAAGTAACATTGGCAGCCATGCCTGATTTGATATCTTGTGTTGCTTCATTTAGTTTTACTCTTGCCGGATAGGTTGCTGTGTTAATATCAACAGCAGGCGATAATTCAGTTACTTTACCTTTGAAGGTTTGATCTACTAATGAGGATATAGTAATATTCACCGGCATACCAACCGATACTTCATTAATAATACCCTCGGGAAGGCCAAGGGCTATTTCCATTTCGGTACCCGCATTTAATATGGCAATTGTTTGTCCTGGGCTTACGTTCTCATCAACCTCTGCAGTAACTGAGGTAATTACTCCGTCCTCTGGAGCATAGAGATACCCATAGTTAATTTGTTCTTGCTGTATCACCACTTGCCGTTTTGCAGATTCATAGCTTTGTTCGGCATTGCGATATGAGTTTTTAGCTGATTCAAAATCAGTAAGAGAAGCACTTCCTTTCTCATACAAAACCCGAAACCTATCCAAGGAGAGTTTGGCTGTGTTCATTTGAGATTCAGAACTGTTCAATGACGTTATGGAACGTTCGTAGTTTAATCGGGCTTCAACATTATCTAATTTCCCTAAAAGTTGTCCCTTTTTCACAATTTGACCTAAGCGAATGTCGAGCTGCATCAATATTCCAGAACTTCTGAAACTCAAATTGATGATTTTCTCGGTTCTTGCTGTTCCACTGAAGGTTCTTTCCTTCGCCCCATTGACATAAGATACTTTTTGGAATTCTACTGGTCTTATCAGTTCGGTCTTAACCTTTTTTTCTTCTGAACAACCCGTGAAGGTTATTATAAGTAATAGAAAAAAGGTGTTTTTAAAAAATTGATAGGGTCTCATATCTTTAAAATATTTTACTTCTGTTGGTTATAATTTTCTTCAAAAAACACTGTGAACCGTTGTCTGAAAACTTCATTTTCTTCTTTAGTATGTAATAAAAAGTTATATGCCATAAACCGTTCTAATTGAATGGAATTCAATAAAAAATTGTAAGTGGCACTGGCCTGAGCCAGTTGGGCTTGTAAAAAATTATTTTGTGCATCAATTAATTGAATAATACTCACTGCACCTTCTGAATATGAAGTTTGCACCAAATCGAGGGCCTCTTCAGCTGCCTTAACAGATACTTCTGACAAACGAATGTTTGAGATTTGATTAATAACATTTAAAACCGCCGTGTTCACATTACTTTCAATTGCCAATTCAATATTCTGTTTATTGATTTCAAGTTGGTCTAGCTGAATTTTCGACGACTGTCTGTTAATATTGGTTCTAAATTGATTTAAAATTGGAATGGAAACACTTACCCCAGCATTATAATTTCCATCTGGACTTGGGTCAATGCTGCCTACACCCCATTGATTAAAATTCTGATTGTAATTGGCTTGTAATGCTATCGTAGGTATTAAGCGACCAAAAGAATTTAAGTTGAAATTTCGTTGCACGGCTTTTAAATTATAATCTAAGGATTCCAATTCAGGCGAATTGTTTTTTGCCTCTTCAATTAAAAAAGCTACAAAAGGGTCTTTTAATAATGGATTGTCTAACAAATCGGCCAGTTGTTCATAATTGTATTCTATAAAAACACCTTGACCAATTTTTGCATCCAAAATATCCAATTCAAAATTTATTGGGTTGTTCAATAATTGATTTATTTGAATAAAAGACTGATCTAGTTGATTGATGGCTTCAATCATGGTTTGGGTGTTTTGTGCCATCTGACTTTGAAATCGTAACATGTCTGACTTACCCGCTTGCCCAGCTTCATAGTTTTGCTTGGCTATACGTAGGTTTTCTTTGGTAAGTTGAAGATTTTGACTTTGAATTTGAACATTTACTTTGCTTACCAAGGCATTGAAATAAAGATTAGAGGCCTCTAAAATTGCATCAAGTTGAGAGGCATTGTAATTAGCTTGTTGAGCTTTTTGAAGGTTTTTTTGTACTGAAATATTAGCATTTGCCGCTTCAGAAAAAATCGTTTGACTTAAAGATATATTACCATCTGTAGAAAATTCTGGAGAAAGCCCAGGTATCGTAACGCTTTCATCAACAGCAGAAAATGTAGCATTTGCCGAAATATTAGGGTAGTAATTACTAACCGCAGTTTTTACATCTTGTTGGCTTAAATCAACATCTCGCTCTTGAGATAATAGAGAGAGATTTCGTTCTAAATTATCATTAATTACGTCTAATAGAGAATAATTTTTTTCTGAAAGCTGATTCTGAAATTCACCTACAAAATCGGTTTTTTCAATTAGGCTGTATCGAATAGGGATGCCTAATCGTTGCATCGTATTGAAGTTCGTAGTCAAACGTTGTTCAAAGTCTATGAAGACCTTTTGCTCGGCCAAATTATTGCCGGTGACATAGGCTTCAATAGTCAAAGCAATACGACGTATAATTTGATCAATATTATCATCACTATTATTAGTGCCCATAATACCTTGCTGAACATCTCTTGGCCCGGTACTGGTGAAAGAGGCAATGTTTCGTTCTAACAAAACATCACTTAGAACCTTAACTTCATCATCTGAAAGCTCGAAACCACCGGCTAGATAGATGGCATCAAGACCCATAAGTTTTGAATCTATATCATCAATAGTTACAAATGGTATTAATTGATAAGATGCTCCTAAATCAGATAGTATTTTATCAAAAGTCTGTTCAAGTGGCAGTGATTCTGAAATACCTTTTTCAATAGCTATACCCACTTTACTAAAGTCTGTTAGTTCTTTAAATGTAGTAAGGTCATCTTTGTACGACTGCACACCCATTAAATAGGTGAAATTTTCAATTTCTGATGTTTGTTTGTCAAAATCGAGGTTAGAAATATCAGTATTTACTGATCCGAAAAGAATTGTGGGTTTCGCATATGAAGTTCGACCTTGAATGGCAAGGTTACTTGCAGAACCAATAGCCAAAATAATGTCTACATCTCCATTTATCAAAGACCGGTAGTTTTCAATTGCCCTTTTTGAATTAAAATTATTGACCAAAACGAATTCCGAAGGAAATACTATTATAGCATCTTCACCAACCACTGCTTCAACCTCAGAAGTTAATTGGTTAAACAACACCTTAGTCTCTTCTGTTTGAGAATCGACCATCATCCCTATTCGATAGGTTTTCTTTACTTGGGCTTGCCCTAATTGCACAGAAAATAGAAATAATAGCCCTAAAATAGTATTACCCCAAATATTTTTTAAACCGTAATTACACATATTACTCTGGTTTTAATTTAAGCTTTTTAATTAGTTTTTCAACCGTAAGGCCTTGCACCAATATGGAAAAGATTACAATAACATAAGTAATCACTAAAAAAAGATCTCTTTCCATTGAATCTGTTAGGCCTAGAGCCAATGCAATTGAAATTGCCCCTCTTAATCCCCCCCAGGTCATTATCAACGTGGTTTTAGGTACAAAATCTAATCGTTTTTGAAAGAGCTTTACAGGAATCATTAAAGAAATGTAACGACAGGCTAGCCCAATTGGAATAGTCAAAAGTCCGGCATAGATATAGGTGGTGTTAAATTCCAATACCAACATCTCCATACCTATCAAGACAAATAAAATAGTGTTGAGCAAGATATCAATCAATTCCCAAAATTTATCTACATAATCTTCTGTCAGTTTAGACATCGCACGCTCTCGGGTCTTGTTTCCACCAATCATAAGTCCTGCAACTACCATGGCTAATGGGGCAGACACATGAAGATGTGTTGCAATGATGGTGCCTGACATTACTGTAGCCAAGGTAATAATGACCTCTATATTATAATCATCAATTTTTTTTAGAAAGTAATAAGTAAGCCAGCCCAAGCCGAGACCTAATAATAATCCGCCAAAAACTTCAACAGCAAAAAGTTCTAAGATGCTTAGTAGTGAAAAGTCACTTTCAGAGCCACTTGCCAAACCAAAAATGGTTAGAAACACTACAACGCCAACTCCATCATTAAAAAGAGATTCTCCAACAATTTTTATTTCCAATTTTTTTGGTGCTCCTGCTTTTTTCAAAATACCTAGAACAGCAATAGGGTCAGTAGGGGAAATTAACGCACCAAACAAAAGGCAATAGATAAATTGCACTTGTAACCCTAGAATCATCAAAAGATAATAAACGCCTGTACCAATAAGAAAAGTGGAGACTAATACCCCAAAGGTTGCAAAGACCAATATGGGCCAGCGTTGTTCTTTAAGTTTTTTTAAATCGGTATGTAAAGCACCTGCAAACAATAAAAAACTTAGCATTATATCAAGTAAGACAACTTTGAAATCTATCTTAGAAATGATAAATCGCTCGGCTTTAAGAAGGGTGTCGTCGTAATAACTTAGGGCAAAAACCCCTAAAGTAAAAAGAATGGTTATTAGGGTTAAACCTATGGTGTTGGGTAATTTTATAAATCGAACATTTATATAGCCAAAAAAGGCAGAAAGAAAAACTAAAATACTGGTTATTATAAAATAATCCATTAGTAATTAAAGTGTTGGTTGGTTATAAAATGGTTAGGCTGAAATTATGAATTTTATAAATAAAATCTAAGTAAAACCTTTAATTTTTGACAAAGAAAAAACCGCAAGAGTAAACTCTGCGGTTTTTATGATTGCTTGCGGAGAAAGAGGGATTCGAACCCCCGGAGGTGTGACCCTCAATAGTTTTCAAGACTACCGCATTCGACCACTCTGCCATTTCTCCAATTATGTTATCAGATATTATCTGAATGCGGCTGCAAATATAACACCCTTTTTTATTTTTTTAAATAAAAAAACCAGTTTTAAAGATTTAACCACTGTTTGAATTCTGAAGCCCTATTCTTACTAATTATAATATCCACCTCAGAATTAGGGTTGACTAAAATTTTGAGTTGGTTATTTCCATATTTAACAATTTTTTCAATTGCTGAAATAGCAATAATAAATTGTCTATTTGCCCGAAAAAAGTAAGTGCTATCTAGATTCGAAAAAAGCTCATCTAAACTAGAATTTGAAGTAGAACGTTTGGTATCGATACAAACTACGTATGTAATGGTACTTTCCGTATAGATATAGGCGATATCTTCAGTAGAAACTGATCTTAACTCGTTTCTATGATACGTAAGTATTCGTTTTTTAGCTGAAACATCTTCTTCAAGACTTAAAGTCGATTGTTCTACTACCTTCTGCTGATAAGCATCAACAGCACTATTTAATTTTGCCAGACTTATTACTTCATTAGAAAGTTTTAAGTTTTTCACTTCCAATCGTTTCTCATAGGTGCTTCCAATAAGCCTTACTGCCATAACAGAAGAAACTATCATAACCAACCCCATGATTATTAAAATGGTATAGAATTTACTTCTTAAATCGCTTATCTGTGCCATGACCAAATGGGTATTGGCATGAGCGGCAACTATCCAATCCGAATTCTTAACAGGATATAGATAGACTACCTCCGATTCTTCCAAATCATCTTGAAAATCACGAATACCTCCTGCTTCTTGTTTTCCTTGTAATAAGTTGTAAAAATCTTTTGAAGTTAGGTTATCAGAAACTGAGGACACAAAAGATTGTTCAGGACTAATACTTTCCCCAATGGTTTTTACATCTGGATGACAAACAATTTTGCCTGACCAATCAAACATACTCACAAAACCAGTAGTTTGATCCGTATTCTCAATGCTTTCTTGCAAAGAACCAATTACGGTGTCTTTTAAAATACCGTTTTCTAACTGTGTCACTATTAAAGATGCAACTTCTCGAGCTTCCCTTTTACTGAACTCTAATTGTGTCTGAAGAACCTTATCTGCACTAAACTTAACAAAGTAACCTACGGCAACACTAGATATTATTAAAAATATAAGGGTAACGGCTAAAAATGTTAATAGGTATAAGCGGTCTTTTCGCATAGCTTATTGTTGAATGCTAAAATAAGAATCTTAAGAATATATAAGGCTGAAAATACTTCTAGCCTTTTAAAAAGGGAAAAATCAAAAATTTTCAAGGCCAAAAATTCCCTATTAAACTCAAAAATTCCCTTTCACAAACCTTAATAGTCTGAACTGCAAGGGATATTATTTCATTTGAACTCGAAATAACATAAACGCTTAAAATGAAAAAAATGAAAACAATTCAATTACTTATGATTTTTTTATTCTCCCTATTGATTTTTAGCTGTACAAACGATAGTGAAGATGATTTAACGGAAATCAATCAAGAACAAATTGATGATGATGTTGAGGCTACGGGAGTAACCTATGAGAATACTGTCAAGGCCATAATTGATGGTAGTTGTATTGGCTGTCATGACAGTCCACCTAGAAATGGGGCACCATTTGCACTGGTGAATTTTGGGCAAGTAAGCCAAAGGGCGAATGCTATTCTTAATGCTATGTCTCGACAAAACGGTTCAGCCGGAGCTATGCCGCCAGCCGGAAGATTACCACAAAACACCATTAATCAATTGGAAGCATGGATTGATAA